>Ga0209091_10000011_pt1 | contig 186274 bp, 162 predicted proteins | sample ArcticOcean_MG_C_6_FD_187438 | JGI IMG/M metagenome (GOLD analysis project Ga0209091, IMG submission 187438) | Marine microbial communities from western Arctic Ocean - ArcticOcean_MG_CB8_128 (SPAdes) (version 2) | ecosystem: Environmental > Aquatic > Marine > Oceanic | place: Arctic Ocean...
ACAAGATGTGAATGGCAATCCGATGGCGGCTGATTATACTTATACATTCACTGTGGGAACTTAAATAGAAGTTGCTATATAAGTCGCCCTAAGTTGGATTACATTATCTGTGCTTTTTTTGGTAATTAGTTGGTAATCAAGACACTAGCGCTGAAACTCCTATGAAAATTGAGGTTAGTCGGGTCAGTTGGTAGAGCTGCGGACTGAAAATCCGCGTGTCGGTGATTCGACCCCTATTTTGTTTTGCGACGCAGGAACGCATGCGAAGGACTCGGTAGATCAGCTTCAAACCCTAGATGCTGGAAGTCTCGCGCTGGATCGCGAGCAATACACTGGTATCTTTGCCTAGCTTTACTGGCACAACTCGCCAATGCATCAGAAATGGCGTGCCGTCTTTTTTGTAGTTGATCGCCTTACCCTCAAATCGACCGCCGGCGTTGAGTGTTTTGCTCAGTCGCGCAATTACTGTTTTGTCGGTAGCTGCCCCCTGCAATATCTTTGGCGTTTTCCCAAGAACCTCAGCGGGGCTGTACCCGGTCAGTTTCTTGAAAGCCTTGTTTGCATAAAGAATTCTGGTTCGATTCGTCGCATCTGTTATTAGTATGGAGTCAAAACTATTTTCCACCAGTGCTTTCAGAGCGCGGATATTTAGTTTGGGATCCTGAAGGACCTTATCGAGTGATTTGATCATTTAATGTTCCTGTAAGTATTCGGATTTAAGGACGGGAAGAAATAAAAATTCTAGAAAGTGGCACAGACTTTCGGTGTTGCAATTTCCGCGTTAGTACGTTCTAGATACCACTATCTTGCCTGTTCCGCAGTGTGAAAAGCAGCGTAAACGTGTAACAAGTTGTATCAGTTGTAGACCTCTGGCGCTGCGGCGTCTTACTGTACATAGCCTATGCAGGACTCCAGGACTTACACGGCGCTGGCGCTGGCCGGCAGATCCATAAACGATCTGCTGTTGCCCGGTGATGGAATCCATCCCAATGCTGAAGGGCAACACCTTATGTTGGTAAACATGTTTTCAATTCAATGAGCCCATGATTTATTGGCTTTCAGGCACGAATCAGAGCAACAGACTGAAACTCAGCCCTTTTCTTTAATATTAAGTTTCCCACAATGCGGGCAATATAATTTTTTTGGTTTCCAGTCGTCCATTGAGGCGATAGTCCAATATCCTTTACAAATTTTACAAGTAAAATGCCATATAGTTTCTTTATCTATTTTCATTTTATTTTGTTAATACTCACTGAGAAATAATGGATCCAGAGCTATAGCTCTGGATCTACTAATTTTATTCGTCTGCAATAACACTGTAATGAAGGCTAATTATTTTCCATTCACCGTCTATTTTTTGCCAAACTTCAGTTTCATAACCTTTTTCTTCGTTGATGTCCCCCTCCGGTGAGCGAGAACGATTTTGTATAAATGCACCAACAACAGCAGTATTACCACCCGGCGTTACTTTGACTTGAACATCTGTAGCTGTATTTTTTTCAACACCGCCACCGGCTCCGATCATTTTTTTCCAGTAGTCATAATAATTTGAAACTTCCCAACGGTCCCCATAAAAATACAGCATGGCACCTTCAGCGTACATATCGAAATAACCATCAACGTCATTCACCTCATAAGCTAGATTAAAGGCGTTAGTTGCATTTCTTACTTCTGCCGCTGCTTTTAAGTGATGGTGATCAGCAGATGCTGAAGTAAATATAAACATGGTGGTTAAGATAATTAAAAAATTTTTCATGCAGCGTCTCACTTTTTTGAGTTATTAATATTAATAAAAGCATACATGATTTTTAGTTTAGATTTTTTTCTGGACTCACTATATGAAAATCCACTTTATTGGAAATTCTATCGATCTATAAATACGCTCACAGTTTTGGTACCTGATGGATCAAGATTAATATAGCTAACAGTTGCTATATTGCCCCTGAAGACCGGACGAACCGATGCATCAAAATAGAGATTTTCTTTTAAAGGCCTTATGGCGCCCATATTACCTAAAGATAGTATGTCGCCTGCTTTTAACTGTCGTCCACGTAATAATAATTGATCACGCATATTACGAACACGATAAATTGGTTCATAAGCATCTTCAATTTTACCTTCAGCCAGTAACTCACCTGCTTCATTTGTCATCGTGAAGCTAAAATTATTTATCCGTTTTATCCATTCATTGGTTGGTTCTGTCGTAATTAAGTCCCCAATAATCGCATTCTTAAAATCATAATTGGTGGCAATACCACTAACATTTGTGCCGCCCTCAAGTGGTTGAATGAGATCAGGCATTTCGATAAACGGAATAAAACCGGAGAGTGCCGCTAGTATTTCCAAATCTGATTTTGCATTGTTAATCGCTTCACTTTTAACCACGGCGCCAAAATCCGCTTCGACGAAACTCATATTGCAACAATCAACCGAAATATGAGCACCATTTTTATGAATACCATTTGTAAACATAACACCGGTAATAGGGCCGCTTAACCCATCAACAGGACCGTTATCATATTCACCTTTGGTGAATGTTCCAATTTTATATCCGGCAATGGAGCCTCGAGTCTTTAATTGTTCTGCAACATAATAATCAGCTATTTGATAAGCACTTTCTTCTATTAACTGATTGGCAGGAATTGCCATGATTGGTTTTGCTGTATTGAAATTATCCATAAAACTGACACCAAGAATTTTTTGATTCTCTGGATTTGTTAAATCGAGATTCTGTGTAAAAGCTAAACTACCCCAAAAAAATGAACTAAGTATGCCAATTGCAATTAAAGGGCTATAGGTTTTGGCTGTTTTAGTCCTCGCAATGTTCATTTATTTCTCCCCATGGCATCTTAGTATCGCAATATCTAATGCCATTTAATTTGGCATTTTTAAGATCACTTGTAGCAAGATTCGCTCCAGCAAGATTCGTCCCGATAAGATTAGAATCCCTAAGTATGGTGCCCGTGAGATTCGCTTTTCTAAGATCGGCATAGCGAAGATTGGCACGACTCATGTCAGCATGACTCAGATCGCTTCCACTCAGATCGGCACCACCTAGGTCAACCCCAACAAGAATGGCGTCAGTAAAGTTAGTGTCTGCAAGATAGGCGCTCTCGAGATTGGCATCAGTGAGATTTGCCCCAGTAAAGTTTGCCCCAGTAAGGTCATGATCACCAAAATCAACGCCACTAAGATTAGCCCTGGAAAGATTGACGCCAGCAAGATAGGTATTTCCGAGATGAGCATCAATGAAGCTAGTATCCATAAGGTTAGCGCCATTAAGATTAGCATCAGTGAGATCAATTTCACTGAGAATAGTCTGGGATAGATTGGCATAACTGAGATCAGTATCAGTGAGGTTAGCGCCACTAAGATCAACACCACTAAGATCAACACCACTTAAATCGCATTGCTTACAAGCATTCAATGTTTTTAATTTTATTAAATCTGCCTCATTATATGCCCAGCTATTAGTATTAAAGAGCATAAAAATAATAATTAATTGTTTTGGAAGCATATCTATAGCGTATACAAAGTAAACATTTTTAGAAAGATGACTATTATTTATTTTGGTATGCAGATAATACGGATTCAGCAATCACTAGATCTTGAATCGCAACACCGGTTAAATCTGCAATTGATATCTGATCATCTTTTGTTCTGCCATTTTTTGTACCATTAAATATTTCACCAATTTCAGTGAGTTGATTTTTATCAATCGCGCCATGTTTAATCGCTTGGTGTATTTCACCTCTGATCAAATTTTGCTCAATACTGTCGGCTACAATCACATCTGCTTTCGCAAGTATGTTGAAATCAAGTTCACATTTTTCATGCGTGTCAGAACCAACAGCTGTGATATGAGTGCCAGGCTGAATCCAATCAGATTCAAGGATCGGTTCTTTGGCAGAAGTGGTAGTGATAATAAGATTTGATCTTGAGGCGGATTGCTCTAAATCATCTTCAACAGTAATATCTAGATGTAAATCGATTAGATCTCGTTTTACCTGTTCCGCCTTATCTTTATCTCTGCCCCAAATAGATAATTTCTTAATCGACATCAAATCACAAAGATACTTTGCTTGGTATCTTGCTTGCACACCAGTGCCAATAATTAAGGCATTATCGACGGATTTTTTTGCTAGTGCTTGAGAGGCTAATGCACCAGCAATGGCCGTTCTGATAACGGTTAAATTTGCATTATCAATGAGCACCGCGTCGGGTTCGCCAGTCGATAGATTGAATAATAACATCATCCCTTGCCCTGGAATAAGCCCAAGTTGCTCATTAGCCGGAAACCCAGAAGCTATCTTAATTACATAGTGTTTACCGCCCTTAAGATAACCATATTTGATGTGTACTTCACCTTCAGGATCATCCATGATTAACTCACCAACTGGCGGTATTTCTGCATGCCCTAATGAGTACTGAATGAAGGCATCTTTCATAGCTTTATAAACGTCAAGATTTTTAATAAGTGGCTCGATTTGTGGCCAAGTTAAAATAGTACTCATCGGGTGCACCTGTCTGGAAAAGATTCAATTAGGGTTACGAAACCTGCTGGCATAAATTTAGATCGACTAAGATATAGCGGTCTTAAGTCGCAGGTATTGTACCAGCTTTCAAAAGCTTTTAATTTTGCATTCCATATTGAATCATCTAATAAACCTTGAGTATATTGAAAATAATCATTTTCAAATAAAAACCAAGACATGTGATATGTATTTCTTCTAGCAATAAGATTTTTTGAGAAGACATAATCCATATTGTTATCTATTATGGCGGATTGCCAGTCTATCCCAGCAGTCGTTAAAGCATCAAAATTAGCGTATATACCGTTACTTCTTTCTTGCTGCGTCCTAGCTAATGCAATTTTTTGCGTTTGTCTTAATTCAAGGCCTACAAATATTAATGATGCCATAACTCCTAATACTCCAATGACTTGGAAAAGACCGCTAATTTTTTCCAGATTATTTAAGGAGAGAAAGCTTTTATTCATGATCATCTTATTCCATATTAACTTCGATTAAGAGTTATTATTTATGGCATTATTCAGTTAATAATACTATTTAAATATAAATATAAGAAGGTACCTCACCGTCTAAAATGGAAATGATTGAATGAATTCTTTAACAAATAATACGCAGAGACTAACAGAGCATTTCCAGAATGATAGGAAGATTATTGGAGCTTATCCTGAAGATTTAAAAGTTGCTTTAAGTTCTCTAGATACTCAAGAAGCTCTAAATGAAATTAAGAGCTGGAAGGGATACAAGTCAACTCAATTGCATTCATTGCAAGGATTCGCAAAAGAGATAGGTGTTCAAGATATACTCTACAAAGATGAAAGTACACGTTTTGGTCTTGGAAGTTTCAAGGCGTTGGGTGGTGCCTATGGGGTTTTAAAATTCATTCAGAATCAACTCACTGAAGATCTTAATAAAAACATCAGTATTCGAGATATACGTGATGGTCAATATTTAGATTTAACAAAAAACTACACGGTCGTTACTGCAACTGATGGAAATCATGGGCGTTCAGTAGCCTATGGAGCAAAATTATCGGGGTGTAAATGCCAAATATACATTCATGCTGAGGTTAGTGTAGGTCGACAACATGCAATGGAGGAATTTGGAGCAACGGTAATACGCATCAAGGGTAATTACGATGAATCACTAAGAATCTGTATCGAGGAAGCCACTAAGAATAATTGGCAAATTATTTCGGACACTTCTTATGAAGGCTATACCAGATACCCACGTTATATTATGGCTGGATATACTGTTTTAGCACACGAAATTGCTGAGCAATTGGATTATAAAAATATGCCTACACATATTTTCTTGCAAGCAGGCGTAGGTGGGTTTGCGGCGGCTCTCATGGCTTATTTCTGGGAAATGTTTCCAGAAAAGAATATAAAATTTATTATTGTTGAACCCACTTTGGCGCCTTGCCTGATTGAAAGTGCGAAAGCAAATGAGTTAACGGTTTTTGATATAAAAGAAGAAACCATGATGGCTGGATTATCCTGTGGCGAACCGTCCTTATTGGCTTGGAAGATCCTTAATGTAGGTACGGATCATTTTATGACCATTACCGATGATAGGATACCGGATTTAATGCGTTTGCTCTTAAAAGGTATGGGCAATGATCCGTCCATAGAAGCAGGAGAATGCTCCGCAAGCGGTTTAGCGGCATTGATTGAAATTAAAAATAATGACTGTATTGCCAAGCAATTAAATCTAAATCAAAACAGTCGAGTTCTTTTGTTTGGCACAGAGGGAGCGACAGATCCTGATATATATGAGGCGATAATCAATGCCTAATTCCATTAAGTTATTTTGTATTACTTGCGTGGTGATATTAATGAGCGCCTGCAATTTACCACCAGAGGAGGGAATTGATACTGCATTTATCAATGGCGGGATATACCACGCTGATGAATCTCATTCTTGGTCAGAGGCTTTAGGTGTTGAAGATGGCGTAATAGTGATGGTGGGTTCAAACGATGAGGTTAATAAATTAATTGGTATTAAAACTAATATTATCGATCTGAAAGATAAGATGTTGATGCCAAGTTTTCATGATGGACATGCCCACGTTGAATATGGGGGTAGAGATAAAATCAACTGTAGAATTGATGGTCGTTCATCACCTATTTCTATGCGTCAACAATTAAATAATTGCACCATGAGTCTTAACCTTGGAAAAGATGAATGGTTAATTGGCGGTGGCTGGGAATTATTTAATTTCCCCGATGGAGCTCCAACGAGTGAAATGCTCGATGAGATATTTGGTAATAGACCTGTATTTTTATCGGATGCTTTCGGTCATAACGCCTGGGTCAGCTCAAAAGCATTGGAATTAGCAGGTATTAATTCCGATACTCTAGATCCATCTAATGGCAAAATTATTCGTGATTCTGTCACAGGAAAACCTTCAGGAACATTGCGTGATTCAGCCATGAATTTAATATTGGAGGTATTACCAGCATTAACGACAGAGCAACGATATGAGGCTTTATTGTTAGGCATTAAAGAGGCAAATAAATATGGTATAACGGCATTTATAGAACCGGGTGTTGATCAACCCTTGGCAAGGTTATATAAAAATCTTGAGGATAATGGAGATTTAAATGCACGTGTGATGCTGGCTTTATCTCCCATTAATAGTCTTCCAGGAAGTGTAGGATCAGAGTTATTCGATTTACTTGCAGATAGAGAGCAATATCGTGGCCAATATATTAATCCAGATTCCGTAAAAATATACATAGATGGCGTGATTGAAACTCGCACCTCAACTATGCTCGAACCTTACAGTGATGGCAGTAATTTTCCCTCTTTCTATAAACAAGAAGAGCTGGAATTATTGTTTCAGCGACTGGATACAATGAAGGTACAAATTCATACCCATGCTATTGGTGATGGTGCCATAAGAAATGCTCTTGATGCATATGAATATGCCTTTCTGAAAAATGGACCGAATAATAATCGTCATTTAATTGTCCATTTGCAACTTATTGATGATGCAGATCAACCACGTTTTAATGAACTGGGTGTTGCCGCTAATTTTCAGTGCCTTTGGTGTTATCCTGATCCATATATTGATTTTGCAGAAGACGTCGTGGGCGTCGATCGTGTGGAGAAATTTTTCCCAGTCAGAAGTCTGCAAAAAGCGGGTGCACTATTGGTAGGTGGCAGTGATTGGAATGTGAGCTCACTAAATCCATTGGAGGCTATCGAAACTGCCGTAAGAAGACAGGATCCTTATGCTGAATCTGGACCTAGCTTAGGGCGGAATGAAGAAATTGATTTGTATACGGCGCTTGATATGTACACACGCAATGCTTCCTATGTCATGCGATTGGAAGATAAGACCGGAACTATTGAAGTGGGCAAAAGAGCGGATTTAATTGTCTTAGATCGAAATCTTTTTGAGATTCCAGTTACTGAAATCAGCGAAGCGAAGGTATTGTTAACACTAATGGATGGCAGGGAAGTATATAATTTACAATAAATTATCATGCAGCTTAATTTTGATTGCTAAACATGAACTTTAAAAATATGAGAACGTATAAATATGACTAGATTAGCACCTTTAAATCCAGAGCAGCTCAACGAATCACAAAAACGGGTTTTTAATGCCATTCAAGAGGGGCCACGAGGAGCAATGCCACTAATTGGACCATTTAATGCTTGGGTTAGAACCGGAGACATTGGTGATGCTATTCAAAAGCTTGGCGCTTCATTGCGTTTTGAGTCAATCCTTGCAGAGGACGTGAAAGAGCTCCTTATTTGCACCGTTGGTCATCACTATAAGGCAAAATTTGAATTTGCATTTCATGAGCAGCTTGCTCTTAAGGCCGGTATAAATGAATCAATCTTGAATGACTTAAAAGCCGACAGAATCCCTGTAATTGATGATCAGAAACTAAAATTAGCTTATTTGCTAGCAGAACAATTACTGGATACTCATGTAATTGATAATGAATATTATGCCCAAGGTATTGAGGTATTTGGCGAACGAGGTATGCTCGAATTGGTTTCAATTGTTGGATATTATTGCTTGGTATCGTTAACTCTTAACGCCTTTACTATTCCTCTTGATGAAGGTATGTCGGATCCATTCCCAGAGAAAAAGTAAATTTTATTATATGTGTTTGACGGTGTGACTCAATGTACCTAGACCTTCAATACTGATATCAATCTGACACTCTTCTTCATTCAGTAAGACATTTCGGTGAGCATGCGGAAAGTTTTCATTGCCTTTTGCGGCAGTACCGCAACTAATTATGTCACCGGCTTCTAAGGTAAAATAACGACTCGCATCTACAATTAAGTCCTCAATACTAAATGTATATGATTGCGTTGTATCGTCCGTAAAACATTGATTATTTTTATAGGCATGAATACGAAGATTATTGGGATCTTTGATTTCATCTTGAGTGGTCACCCAAGGTCCCATCGGGCCAAACGTGTCGGTATTTTTTGAACGAGTGTGATACACAAAATATAAATCATTTTCATCACTGCCATAGGATTTGCGCCAGTTGGTATATTCTGGACGCATAATTTTTTGGTCTCGTGTCACAGCCAGACTGTCTTTTGAGAATTTCATACCATGTGAAGTGATGTCATTTGTGATGCTGTAACCAAAGACATGATTGAGTGCATGTTCTTTTTTTATGTCCTTACCTGGATTACCAATAAATAGGCATAATTCTGGTTCTGGAATGGTATTCCCATAATAATCTCTGATAAGAACGGGTTCATTGTGACCATTTAAACAACTTGATGATTTTAGGAAATAATTGGGACAGCCCGGATCAAAGTGAGCCTCCTTACGAATACCCTTATTATTAAAAGCCACACCCAGAATCTTTCTTGTATTTGGGTTAGGCGGTAACCATGTTACTTTATTCAGCTTTATCAGATTATATTGATCTGGTTGTTGGGTGATTTTTTCTACCTTATGAGCAATTTCTTGTTGCATGATTGAATCACTGCTGATGAACTCTTGCATCGAGCTCCAAGATAACTTTAGATTAAAGGCCTTAGAGAGTGTTTCGATACTGACACCAAGCTCATCATTGATACGAAAAATCAAGCAAGGATTTTTGTCTATTTCAATAGTTGCAAGTTTCATTCTTTTTTCCCTAAAATATTTTCTGTGGCCTGAGTGATCGTATCAACAAGCGATTTTGTGTAGGAGCGAGCACCGAGGATGATAAAACAATCTTCTTGATGCGGTTTTTGTATAAAAATTGTCATATGTGAGCACCCCGTCCTGGTAGCGCTTCCAGATGGAAAATTACGTTCACTTAAATCTATTTTAATCAATCTTTCTAGAACATCTAAGCTGGCTGGCCCCTCTATTTTGATTGAGATCCAAGCATCTGTTTGTAAGGTAACGGTTGACACATCATTAAATTTCTTTGTTAGTAGTTGATCAAAGTAAGGATTGCATTCATTTGAAGTGACGAACCACTGAGAAGGAGAAACCCAAAAAACCGATCCTGTTGAGTGATTAACCATTTTTCCAGGCGCAGGAAGAGAGATGCCATATTCTTCTTTAAAGCGTTCATTTAAATCTAACTGCTTATCTAACGACGCATTGATTGAGCAAATTTCTTTAAAACTACTCTGTGTGATGGAAAGAGCTGGCCATTGAAGATTTAAATGGTCTAAAGACAGCGCGCTATTTAATTTCTCTTTATTCACGTAACCGCTCCCCTTTGGGATCATAAAAATGTGGGGAAGTAACTTCAATATCAATATCTTGATTTTGCAATAAATTAACCGCCCTTAATTTCCCCCCTATATGGTTCGTACCGTTTTTAATCATGGCTAAACCAATGTAGCTGTTAGACATTGGGGAATAAGCCACTGAAGTGATATATCCTAAATCATTACTGGGAGTGCAGGCCGATTTACTTGCAAAAATATGCGATCCTGAGGAAATTTTTTGTTGTGGATCACACGGCATGACTCCTACTAAAATGTGACGCATGGGATCTACCAAACCTTCTCTTTCAGATAAGATACTGCCAATAGAATCTTTCTTTTTGGAGACCATTTTTCCTAACCCAAGGTCGCCTGCTGTGGTTTGTCCATTCAATTCATTTCCAGCGGCATGTCCTTTTTCGATTCTCATTACTCCTAGTGCTTCCGTACCATATGGGGTCAAATCAAACGTTTTACCTATCTCATGAATATGGCGAATTAATGCATCACTGTATCTCGCAGGAACGGCCAACTCATAGGCCATTTCACCGGAAAAAGACAGCCGAAAGAGTCGTGCTCTAATGCCATTGCAAATACTTATCTCATCACAGGCCATATAAGGAAAATTAGAATTTGAGATATCGTGGTCATTATCTATAATTTTTTCTAGTAAATGACGTGATTTTGGTCCGGCAATAGCATATTGAGCCCATTGCTCCGTGATTGAAATAAGTGCAACATCCATTTCAGGCCAAAGACATTGCCTACAAAATTCCATATGACGATAAACTTGCACCGCGTTTGCGGTGGTTGTCGTGACTATGAAATGATTTTTTGCCAGATGTGCAACCGTGCCATCATCCATCACAATACCATCTTCTCTGAGCATAATACCGTAACGACAACGATTCATATTTAACGTGGTTATGGTATTGCAATACACTTTATCTAGGAAGGCCGCCGCATCAGTTCCCTGCACATCTATTTTACCTAATGTGCTGACATCGGTTATTCCCACATTATTTCGAGTCGCTAACACTTCACGATTAACACTCTCTTGCCAATGCAATTCATTTGCATGAGGAAAATACTGACTTCTTAACCAGGCTCCACTTTCAACAAATTGCGCTTTTTGTTCAACGGCAAATGGATGACTTGGTGTTTCACGTGTGGGTCTAAAATTTTTTCCAGAATGAGGTCCGCTCAGAGCCCCAATTGCAACCGGTATATAAGGAGCCCTAAAGATTGTGGTGCCCGTTTCTTCAATGGATTTATTCATAGTTTCAGCAATGATGCCGATTCCTATGACGCTTGATGTTTTGCCTTGATCTGTCGCCATGCCTAAGGTTGTATAACGCTTAACATGCTCAACTGAATAGAACCCCTCTTGCACTGCCAGACGAATATCTTTGGTGGTGACATCATTTTGAAAATCAACCCAAGCCCGTTGTTTTGTCTCTCTTACAGACCAAAAAGTTTTGCCACGATAAGTATCATCATTAGCTGAAGGAATCATCATCTTGGTGGGTGCATGACCTAGTTCAGAAAGCACTGCATTGGCCTGATTCATTGCATCTTGTAAGACTAGATTTGTTGCATAGATACCTTTTGCAGCCCCTGCAACTTTCATTCCTGAAGGAAGCTCGGCTTCATTTGCAATAAATCCAGAAATGACTTCATTCCAGATAGGTCGCTGTCGATGCTGGCACGTCAAATGAATGGAGGGATTCCAACCACCAGAAACCGCAATACTATCTACGCTAATTTTTGCTCCATTCAATAAAGAGATTGCTTTGACTCTATTATGACCATGCACTTTTATGATTTGATCTTCACTGTATATTGGAATTTGTGTATTTTTTTTCGCTATTTCCTGATGCTCTTCTTTCTTACGAATATCTATAATGGCAGCTACTTCGATACCTTTTTGATTTAAATCTCTGGCTGTAAGCCAGCCACTGTCGTTTGAAGTAAAAACCGCTACTCGCGACGCAGTTCGTACAGCAAATCGATTTGTATAATCACGCATTGCACTTGCAAGCATTACGCCAGGACGATCATTGTTACCAAAAGCAATATGTCTTTCAGTGGCACCGGAGGCTAAAATTATGTGCTTAGTATTTATCTCCCAGATCATCTGCCTTGGGCCGACCGAATTTATTTGGTCACTAAGTCGTTCTATTGCAAAATAGGTTTTTTGATCAAATACCCCAAAAACAGCTGTTTTTGGCATCAGTCGAACATGTGGCATCGCTTCTAATTCCTTCACTGTATTTGCCACCCAGTCATGGCATTGCAGGCCATCTATTTCTTCATTCTCACCGAGCAATCGCCCGCCAAAGAGGAAATCTTCTTCAACGAGAATTGTATTCAAACCTTCCCTTCCCGCGACCAGTCCAGCCATTAAACCAGCGGCACCCCCTCCAATTATTAATAGATCACAATGTCGATATCCTCGATCATAGTGATCTGGATCGGTTGAGGGAGCTAGCTCACCCAAGCCTGCCGCCCTTCGGATTAGCGGTTCATAGACTCTTTCCCAGAAGCTTTTTGGCCACATAAAGGTTTTATAGTAAAAACCTGCAGTCAGGAGAGGGGCAAAGCAATCATTGATTGATTGAATATCGTATTTTAGTGATGGCCAGCAATTTTGACTTTGTGCTGTTAATCCGTCGAATAATTGAATGGTTGTTGATCGTGAATTAGGTTCTTTGGTGTCTTCATTAATGAGTTCAACTAATGCATTTGGTTCACTAGAGTCTGAGGTGAATATGCCACGAGGTCGATGATATTTGAATGATCGTCCGACTAAATTAATACCATTTGCGAGTAGTGCTGATGCCAGTGTATCGCCATGGAAGCCCGAATATTTTTTACCATCAAACGTAAAATTTAGAGGGATGTTTCGATCGATTAAACCTCCATCTATGCGATTTTTTTGAGTCACTGTGTTTGACCTTTCTTGATGACTTTGGAGGCAAGCTCTACGTTATTAATTTCATGAGTGAGTGTATCCCTAGAAACAATCAACCAGGATCGATCGCCTTGTTCATGGAACCAGAGTTCTTGATGCTGGCCAATGGGGTTATCTCTAAGATAGAGATACTCATAAAATACTCGTGCTTGATCTCGCTCTGGTGTGTTTGGTCGTTGCAACAGTTTAGCGTCACCTAGAATAGTAAATTCCGATGCATTTCTTGGGCCAAGTAAAGGGTGATTAATCTTCATAATAAATATATCTAGTGTAGATTGGGTTGTGCGCCCATCCCCTTTTCATCAATCATGTAGCCTTTTTCAAAACGATTTAATAAATAAGCGCTGGCATTGGGGTGGTGTTCATCAGTAGCTAATAAATGTGCGAAACACTTGCCTGAGGCTGGTGTGGCTTTAAAGCCTCCATAACACCATCCTCCATTAAAATAGATGCCTTTAATGGGTGTCCGATCGATTATGGGTGATCCGTCCATCGACATATCCATCACGCCACCCCACATTCTCAGTAATCTGGCTTTACCTATCATTGGCATTAATGCCATACCTCCTTCGCAAACATCTTCAACTACAGCCATATTTCCACGTTGCGCATAACTATTGTAGCCGTCTATATCGCCACCAAAAACCAAACCACCTTTATCTGATTGGCTAATATAAAAATGACCTGCGCCAAAAGTAATCACGCCAGGAATGATGGGCTTTAATCCCTCTGAAACAAACGCCTGTAATACATGACTTTCAATTGGCAGCCGTAAACCAGCGTTTTCCATCACAGCGCTTGAAGAGCCAGCAACAGCGACACCAAATTTTTTAGCTTTGATTGTGCCACGGCTGGTTCTTACTGCGTTGCATTTGGCATTTTGAATATCAAAGCCCGTTACTTCGCAGTTTTCAATGATATCGACGCCTAATCTATCGGCGGCACGAGCATAACCCCAAGCCACGGCATCATGACGTATAGTTCCGCCACGCGGCTGCCATAAGCCACCTTGGATAGGAAAACGTGCATTATCGTAATTCAAGAACGGGCATTTTTCTCTTAATTTGGCTTCATTTAGAAGAATCGCATCTGCACCATTGATTAACATAGAATTACCTCGTCTAACATAGGCGTCTCTTTGTGCATCAGAATGAAATAAATTAATAACCCCACGTTGTGAAATCATGGCATTGTAATTTAGGTCTTGTTCAAATTGCTCCCAGAGTTTAAGGGACATTTCATAGAACATTTCATTTTCATGTAACAGATAGTTGGAGCGGAAAATCGTCGTATTTCGACCAATATTACCACCACCTAGCCAGCCTTTTTCCAGCACAGCTATTTTTTTATTCTTGTACTCTGAGGCAAGATAATATGCCGTTGCTAAACCATGACCACCACCACCGATAACAATAATATCGTATTCAGATTTAGGTTCTGGACGTCGCCAAAGGGGTTTCCAGCCTCGGTGACCGGTAAGTGCTTCCTTGATGACTTTAATTGCTGAATAGGCCAAGGTTAGTTTCTAATTCTTCCGATAGATTAATCGGTTGATTTTATCCAAGAGGGAGGCTCGTAAATAATAATGGTAACCTCATCTCCTTTGTTTATTTTTCCAGTGGTTTCTATTACACCCACAATACCTCGATTTAATTTTGCTGCTTTTGAGAAGGTGGTGTTTTCAATGGGTTGATTTGATCGATCGCAATGTAACTCAGCAATCTTTTTACCCATTTCCATGCAAGGTGGATTATATTCCTCAATGAGAAGTTCCACGCCCGACGGAAATTGTAATAAAGTGCCTTTTGGTAAACCTGATAAATTAGCTATTCCAGAGAGACAGAGATTGGCCCCTAATGTGCTCGCATTGATAGTATTCTCAAGATTCATCGCGGTTTCAATTTCTTTAATTTCTTCCATAGAAACAGCTGACCATTGTCTTTCATTGCGCCTTATGGTGCCTTTTTTCTGTTTATCACCAGCCCAAGTTTCTCTTGTATAACCTCGATGCGGGTCATTTACAATGCCATCGAGCTCTAATTCAATAACCTCTTCCTCAATGGTACCAAGATTGTTATTTGATCCAGTATGGACGGAATGGACATATGCAGTTAATGTAATCATTGTTTCATATACTAATGCGAGCATTGATTAATGGCAATAACATAGCATATTGTGAGACTCTTCAATGCATGATTTTTTATTCTAAGGAAAGAATTATAATATGAGTCATTACGTTCCAAATATAGATTATTTGATCATCTTCCTTTACTTGGTGATGTTGGTCAGTATTGGTATCTATTCATACAAAAAAGATACCAGTTATGAGGATTTTATCTTAGCTGGGCGTGGGATGACTACCCCGATGTTAATTTCAACCATGGTATCTACATATTATGGCTTAGATATTCTCTTTGGCTCATCTGAAATGGCCTTTAATGATGGGCTAATGGCGTTTTTTGGTTATGCTTTATCAACCTTAGTGTTTTATTTATTTATTGCTTATTACATGGCAGATAAATTACGTTCAGCAAACTTTATTTCGTTGCCTGAAATTCTTGAAAAAGCTTATGGCAGAAAAACCTCTTCAATTGGTGCGATCAGTTCCATGGTTTATTGCTTACCAACGACCAGTTTGTTTGCATTGGGACGAGTATCCGAATTTGTTTTTGGAGTTGATGCTCATTACGGCGCCTTTATTTTGGGCGGGATTGCTTTGGCATATACTTTACTTGGTGGTTTAAAGGCGGTGGCCATTACAGATACTATTCAATTTTCACTTATGTGCATTACAGTTGCTGTAGGCGTTCCTCTTTTAGTTTATGAAATAGGTGGATTTGTAGCAATTCAAGAGCTCGTCCCTACTGGTCATTTTAAATTATTTGGTACTGTGCCACCTTGGCTTTTGATTGCGTATGCCTCTTCTAGCTTAGCAGTATTGATTGATCCTTCGCTGTATCAACGAATTTTTGCTGCACGAAGTGCTCGACAAGCACGCAACGCTATTTTAACCTCGACGGTGATTTGGACCACATTTGACTGGTTAGTTGTAGCAGGTGGAATAGCGGCATTAGCAGCAGTCACTTCTGGAATTTTATCGAGCAATGTTCACCCAAATGATGCGTTTCTAATTGCAGTTACTTATGCATTACCGATTGGCTTATCTGGTATATTTTTAGCAGGTGTTATAGCCACCGCAATGTCGACTATTGATGGTTATACATTGGTAGCAGGTTCCAATATATCCTATGACATGTATCGACCATTAGTAAATCCAGAGGCCACAGATGCTCAACTCGTTAAGGCGACCAAGATTGGTATTGTTATAGCTTGGACATTGGGATATATAATCGCCTTCCAATTTGATCGCATAATGGCATTATTGATTTTCGTTACCACAGTGATCACATCGACCGTCTTTGTGCCTGTTCTTATGGCGCTATTTTATCGGGGTAAAAAAACGTCATTGGCAGGTTTATTGAGTTGTGGGGCAGGTTTAGCCAGTGTTCTGATATTCTATGTAGGTATGTCTCAGATTGGTGATTACAATCAGACTTGGGGTACTTATATTTTTTCTTTCTCTATTGGCGGCAATACTTTTTCTATATGGCAAGAATATGCCTTATTCTTTTGTTTGCCAATTAGCTTATTAGGATTTTTTGTTGGTAATATTTTTGGCTCTAAAATAGAAGAAGCTTCTTTAGAGGGTGAGGCATTATGACGGGTTGGGATTTGTTCACTATTATTTGTTCAATTTTCTTAGGCTCTAGTGGTGTTATCTTATTGTATGTTTTTTTAAGAGATGCATACAGAGATAGAATGGCGAATAAAAAGAACGTTAAACAATAGATTGTAATATTTCTTATGTTTCTTGATTATTCTTTCTCATTAGACATATGGTAAATATGCCGATCAAAGCGATCATGACTAAAAATATAAAATAATTTTGATGACCCTCTAAACCAGGATTCGCATCAAGGATTCTTCCTGAAATAGAGCCAAAAAATATCTCTGGCGTAAAGCCCACAAATGAAACGATACCTATGGTAGTACCAGTAATCTGGCTTGGCGTATTTATTTCTTGAATGAGTGCAAAATAGATTCCTCTTATAGCGAAAACCGCGAAAAAGGTAACGAAGATATTGATAGTTATAAATGTGATCCATGGCGCTGATCCATCTGCAAATATAAAACTACAAAAAGAACATATGAGCATACAAAACATGAGCAGAATAACGCGACTAGCAATGATTTTGTCAGCAAGTATCCCAGCGAATACGGCTGCAATGGGTCTGGTTAAAGAGGCGTACGTAAATAAGGTAGCTGCCTCAACTTCATTCATACCCATTACTTCATAAGCATATAAAGTCATGTTATCAAGGCCTTTGTAGGTGGAATAGGCGCAAATAATAACGCAGCTGGTACACCAAACTAAACGGTTTGAGAGGACTTTAGTCAAACTTTTGAAAGTAATAGTGCGTTCTTCTTTAGTGGCATGCACTTGAGATTCAGGAAGAAATTTCCACACTAAAATGGCACCGATAGCAGTCAGACTAGAATAAAATAAAATAATAGAGCGAAAGCCATTTAATCTTTCAGTTGCCGAGGCAAGGTTCACTTGCAATGGTAAAAAACTAGCAAATATTATAATCGCAATCGCAGATAATAAAGACGCTAAGGCACCTCTTCCCCCTTCGAGCAAACCAAAAGCTTTTCCTTGCGTGTTTTCCCCGCCCCACTCTTTTGTGGCTTTGAGCATTGCTGCCCAAAATAAAAAAGTCGTGGTAATTCCCCAATAGGCATAGAGCAAAGTCATGCCGAATAAATCGGGAATGGTACTCATGTATATTCCGCCAGATGCAGTTAGCAGTAATGAAACCGCCATTAATTTTCGTGCCGATATTTTGTCGGCAATGATGCCACCTAGAAAATAGGAAATCATAGCCATTAAGCCATAGACAGCGAAGATATCTCCTAAATTAGTATTACTTAAATTAAATATGTCTAAAAAAGTGGGTCGAAAAAAACGTGCCAAATGAAAAGGTAAACTGAAAACCAACTCACCGGCTAAAATTAATATGATTATTTGCAGTATCCGATGTTTATTTTTAATCGTTATCATATCAACAAGAGTATTCTATAAAATTAAAGAAAGGAAAAAAATCTGACTTTTTAATTTTGGTCAGCAAAAATACAGTTGGATTGCTAAAATAATGATTTACTAAGCTTAAGGATAATAATTATTTCACTGATATTCGCATTTTTTGCTACGGCGTTAGTCTATGCTTCTGTCGGTTTTGGGGGCGGCTCGACCTATAACGCATTATTGATTTTAAGTCAGGTCGATTACAATTTGGTGCCAATTATCGCCTTAATATGTAATGTGATCGTCGTGAGTGGTAATTGCTTGAGATACCATAAAAATGATTTGATACCTTGGTCATTTACTTTGCCGGTTATTTTGGTATCTATTCCATTTGCTCTTATAGGCGGTAATACCCTTATTGATGAAGCTCTCTTTATCAAAATATTGGGTTGGACATTGTTGTTTTCTGGATTGATGATGTTTTATAGACATCAAGAGATTACTTCGATATCGCCAAAACTAAATAGCTCCATAGGTAAATTTATCAGTATTATCGTAGCAGCTATCTTAGGTTTTCTTGCTGGTTTAGTGGGCATTGGTGGAGGTATTTTCTTCGCTCCCATATTGCATATAACCCAAGTCCTCCCAACGAGAAAGATCGCTGCTTTTGCCAGTATTTTTATTCTGGTTAATTCTATAGCTGGTCTTATTGGGCAATATAATAAATACGATAATCTCGATATATTGTGGCTTGATAATCAATATATTTGGCTCTTATTGGTAGTATTTATCGGAGGGCAATTGGGTTCATATATAAGCATCAAAACAATTAAACCAATTATTTTACGTAGACTAACCGCGGGACTGGTGATTTATGTAGGATGTAGATTATTATTGATATAAGATTAAATGAACGAAGATAATTATAAGAACAGTGCTTGAGGTATTCAGTGTCGTTAGAAATAAGAAAAATCGTGATACATGATGAAGAAACTCTAATTGAAGGATTTTGTGAAGCACAAAATCCCCTCAGAATGTTCGCAGTGGCAGCGGTCATAAGAAATCCATGGTCTGGTAGATACGTGGATGATTTAAAGCCAGACATTTTGTCTATCGCTCCTCCTTTGGGTGAGGAATTAACTCAAAGAATTATAGAGTTAGCAGGCGGTGGAGAAAATATAGAGGCCTATGGTAAAGCTGCTGTCGTGGGGCTTGACGGAGAAATAGAACACGCCTCTGCCTTGATACATACTTTGCGATTCGGGAATTTTTACAGAGAGGCTGTAGGAGCAAAAAGTTATTTATCCTTCACGAATACTCGTGGCCCTGCCAATGCCCCAATTATGGTTCCGTTGATGGATAAAAATGATGCCGGTCGTCGTTCTCACTACTTAACCATTCAGTTTTCTATTGCAGATGCTCCAAGGGCGGATGAGATTGTAGTTGTTCTAGGGGGCTCAATTGGCGGTCGTCCTCATCATCGTATTGGTGATCGCTATCAAGACTTAAAAGATCTCGGTCATGATGTGGAAAACCCTGCCTCGGTATAGAACTACTAATAATATTGCCTATTACAAGACTGGTAATGGTCCGGCTATTCTTCTGATTCACGGCGTGGGTTTGAGACTAGAAAGTTGGAATGCCCAAATAAATATTCTCAGTCAAGAGCACACCGTGTATGCCATCGACTTGCCGGGCCATGGAGAAAGTGATCAGTTAATACTAGAATCACCCAATATAGATCTTTATACACAACAAATAAAATTATTTGCAGACGAAATGATCACTGGTGCTTTTATAGTGATGGGGCATTCTCTGGGTGCTCTGATCGCGATTCGTTTTGCCCATTTGCATAAAAAATATTGTCTTGGTGTTGTGGCATTAAATTGTGTTTATCAACGCTCCAAAAAAGCAATGAGTTTTGTCAAGTCGCGTGCAACAAAACTTGCTCTAGAGGGGCCCAAAAATATTATTCCTCAAACAATTGATCGATGGTTTGGAGAAAATCCAACGGGTTCTAATATAGAAATAGCTAGTACTTGTAAGCAATGGTTAGAAGCAACAAATATAGAAGGTTATAGCCATGCTTATAACACTTTCGCTCATGAAGATGGGGTCGCAGAAAAGTTATTGATAATGAATAATTTGCCCATCGCATTTATAACAGGTACGTTAGACTCAAATTCAACGCCATTAATGAGTCAGGATATGGCGACGACCTCTCCTTTTGGAATGGTGGAATTAATCCCAGAAGCGGGTCATATGGCACAAATGACTCACTCAAAAGAGGTTGGTGAAGTACTGCGATTATTTGCACTGGGCATTAGAAATTAATATAACGAGATAGTTTGATGAAATTTTCACTTTTTGCGCATATGGAACGCACAAGTCAACAGCAATCATATGTTGATTCATACGATGAGTTCTTGCGGTTGTGTCAGCTGGCAGATCAAGGTGGAATGCATGCAATATGGACGGGCGAACATCATTGTATGGATTTTACTATTGCCCCTAATCCATTTATTAATATCGCTGACTTAGCCAGTAAATTGGATAATGTACGCTTAGGGACTGGCACTATCATCGCGCCATTTTGGCATCCAATCAAGTTGGCTGGTGAATCGGCTATGACGGATATAATTACATCGGGAAGACTAGAACTGGGTATTGCAAGAGGGGCTTATAGCTATGAATATGAACGTTTAATGCCAAGCATGAACGCTTGGGAGGCTGGCGCTCGTATGCGAGAAATGATACCGGCGATTCAAGGACTGTGGAGCGGTAATTATAAGCACGATGGAGAGTACTATAAATTTCCAGAATCAACGTCAACTCCAAAACCAATGCAATCATCAGGCCCACCTATTTGGATCGCTGCAAGAGATCCAAATAGTCATGAATTTGCTATAAAAAATAATTGTAATGTTCAGGTTACTCCTCTCTGGCAAGGCTATAAAGAAGTAAGAGATTTGATAGCTCGCTTTAAAGATGCTCAGATTAAATGTCAAAATAAAGCCCAATCAAAAATAATGTTGTTGCAGCATACATTTGTAGCAGGTTCCGATGATGAGATAGATTATGCGGCCAAAAAATTCAGTGAGTTTTATGGCCACTTTGGTGCGTGGTTTAAAAATGAAAGACCAGTAGATCAAGCCTTAATGAAAAAATTATCTGTTTCAGAATTAGAAGCGCTTGATATGTATTCTCCTTCCGTTATGAAAGATAATTTAGCCATTGGTAATTCAACGGATGTGATAAATCTGCTAAAAAAATATGAGGAGCTTGGCTATGATGAATTTGCTTATTGGATTGATTCAGGAATGAGTTTCGAGCTTAAAAAAGCATCTTTAGATAGGTTTATTAACGAAGTTATGCCGGCTTTTCAGTAATCAATGGGTTATTAAATATGACTATTAAGGAAAAAATACCTCATTATTCACTTTTTATAAACGGCGAATTTATTGAGGGAGAAAAAAAAGAAAGTATAGAGAGTATCAACCCTCATACTGGAAAGGTATGGGCAACGTTTTCTGCCGCTAACGATGTTGATGTAAACCGTGCAATATCGATAGCAAAACGATCAATGGAAAAAGGCAAGTGGGCAGATATGCTGCCCTCAATGCGAGGTAAATTATTGTTTACTCTGGCTGATTTAATCGAAAAGCACGCTTCTTTTCTGGGCGAAATAGAAACCAAGGATAGTGGTAAATTACTTGTCGAGACAGCCACTCAAACAAAATATGTTGCTGATTATTACCGTTATTATGCTGGCTTGGCAGACAAAATAGAGGGCGCAACTTTACCGATTGATAAACCGGATATGCATGTCTTCACTACCTGTGAACCGATTGGCGTGGTCGCAGCGATAGTTCCTTGGAATGCACAAATGTTCCTTACTGCAACAAAACTAGCTCCGGCACTGGCAGCTGGTTGCGCTACTATTATCAAAGCATCTGAAATTGCCCCATGTGCATTATTGTATTTTGGGAGGCTAATTAAAGAGGCAGGATTTCCAGATGGTGTCGTCTCAATTATTACTGGAGATGCAAAAAATTGTGCCGTTCCATTAACGACACATCCCGATATTGATCGAATTGCATTTACTGGAGGACCGGAAACAGCTAAACAAATTATTATTAATTCAGCGGAAAATTTTGCTGTTACCACGCTTGAATTGGGCGGTAAATCTCCAATAATAATTTTTGAAGATGCAGATATTGACAGTGCAGTTAATGGAATTATTGCTGGAAATTTTGGCGCATCAGGGCAATCTTGTGTAGCTGGATCAAGAGTGATTGTGCATGAATCAATAAAAAATGACGTGATAGCTAGGCTCATAAAAAAAGTCAACCACATCAGAGTTGGCAGCCCAACAGACCCAGAGACTCATGTGGGTCCGCTATGTACCGAAAAGCAAATTATATTAATTGAAAACACATTAAAGAAAGCCACTTCACAGGGAGCTAAAATACAATTTGGCGGGAAGCGAAAACAAAGTGAAGGATATTATTTTGAACCCACATTGGTGGATTGCCCTAATGAATCGATTGCCACACTTGAGGTTGAAATGTTTGGTCCAGTAATGTCAATGCTGTCTTTCGAGAGTGAAGAAGAGGCGATTGATTTAGCTAATAATAGTTCATACGGGCTTGGCTCAGGTGTATTTACAACTAATTTGGCTCGCGCACACCGTGTTTCAAAAAAGATTAAGGCAGGTATTTGTTGGATTAATAGCTATCGAGCAATTTCTCCTATTGCTCCGTTTGGTGGTTATAATCGATCGGGTTATGCCAGAGAAGCAGGTATTCAGGCAATAAATGATTACGTGAGGACAAAAACTACTTGGATTAATATATCTGATGAGCCTATGGCTAATCCATTTGTAATGCGCTAATTGATACAGCAGTGTCTTTAAGGCCTTATTGAGTTGAGTTAGAGTCATCATTTAATAACGACTTAATCAGTGAAATAACCATAAGTGCCATGACGACTGAAAACGGCAGCGCACCTATAATCATTATTGATCGCAATGCTTCCATTCCTCCAGCTGCTAACAATACGCCGATAAGTACCGAGAATAGGACCCCCCAAATCACTATATGCTTAGCTTGTTTTTGACTTTGACTGCCACCTGATGTCAGCGTAGTGATGATCAAAATACCTGAATCTGCTGAAGTGACTAAAAAGGTTAATAGTAATGTCACAATGACTAAGGAGAGCGCGATGGATAAACCCGGTGAAAGTATTAAATTAATTGTTTCGAATAATTGCGCTGAAATATCTGCATTAACGATGGCACCCTGAGCGATACCGTCCAGTTCAAGGTCAATTGCTGTAGCACCGATGAAGGTGATCCATACCAAGCAGATTAAAGAAGGAATAATCATTGCGCCGATGACATACTCGCGAATGGTTCTGCCCCGAGAGACGCGAGCTAAAAATAAACCGACAAAAGGAGCGAAAGCGATCCACCAGGCCCAATAAAAGATAGTCCAAGTACTTTGCCATCCTTGTAATGCAGCAGAGGGTTCAACGCCGTTATCTTTCCAAACCGTGGTAGACATCGCTGGAAGGGCGATTAGGTAATCCCATATTGTGTAAAAAAAGGTTTCTAAGGCAAAAAAGGTAGCGCCAAATAAAATGAAAAAGGCAATTAAGAAAACCGATAAACTCATATTAATATTTGACAACCACTTGATGCCTTTTTTCAAACCCGACATAGCAGAAACACAAGAAGCACTAACGATTAGAGTTAATCCGAATAATTGAGCTAGAAGAGTTGGCTTCCCGCTGCCATCTATCAACCACGTTGCACCACTTATATTGAAAAGGCCAGAGGCAAATTGTGATACACCATAACCAATCGTCACACTTAGACCAACGATAGTGGCTAAGATAGCAACGATATCAACAACGTGTCCCGCACCGCCCGACATAGCTCGGCCAAAAAGAGGTTGTAAGGCACTTCGAATTGTTAGAGGCAAGTTACGATTATAGGCTAAATATCCCAGTGAAATACCAATCACACCATAACAAGCCCAGGGCGTGAGGCCATAATGCAACATAGCCCATTTATAGGCATTACGAACATTATTTTCATCCAGTCCAGTGGTTAATCCCCTGATCGTGTCTGGGTTAGTGGCGAAGTGAGAAAGAGGTTCGGCAGTAGAATAAGTGAGCATCCCTATACCTATACCAGCACCAAACATCATTGAGATCCATGAGAAGGTACTAAATTCTGGCTTTTCATTAGGTTTACCCAGTTTTATATGAGCCGTGCGAGGCCAAAATCCAAGGCATAAACAAGCAATGGTATAAAATGCAGTGACATAGACATACCAGGTTCCAAAGGTCTCAGTCGACCAATTTTGTGCTTCCAATAATATTTGGCCGGTAGTGGAAGGCGAGATACCCACCCACATAATTAGCCCACCAATTAATAATTTTGGTATCACAGCAACAACACGATTAAAGCCTTTATAGAATCCAGACTGATCTGTATTTATGAATACGGCTGGTTGCTGCTGACTTGAGGGTGAATTATCCAAAATCATTGCTCCTAATAATTATTGTAAGTAACTTTTTAGTTATTCACCCGCACCAAGTCGGGACTGTTCACTTGCTTCGACCAATATCTGATCAGCTATATACAAGAGTCTTGTATATTGAGCAGTCTCAATATAAAGACCGCTTGTTATTTTCTCATTAAAACGTTGTTTAAATTCACATGCTAGAATTTCTCGAGTCACTTTTCCTTTTTGTGAAAGAGGTGGAATCTTTAAATAAGACTCAATGGAATTAATACTATCTTTAGAGCATATCAAATCTAATTCAGACTTGTTATTGAGTATTGAATTATTTATTTTTATTGTTGAATAATTTGGATACATTTCATTGGGATTGATACTCGCTAAATACAGTAAATTTTTTTCTGGTTCTGCCCACCATGCTTTCGCGTAATAACCATATTGACTGCATTTAATGAGGCTAGGGAGAATAACAATAGGTTGAAATGTATTGTTGATATTAGAATGACAGATATTATCTTGATGGCATTTTGCCAATGTCATATCAGTAATAATACTGCCTGTATGCATGAGGCTATGCTTCTGATTATCAAAGACAAAACGTTTTTTATTATCTTTTAAAAGGACAGGTGTGAGATTTAGTTTTTTAGGGTTCACGTCAGTTATCCCTAGAAAATTAATAATTCCCATAAGATCATGAATTTCAAGCCATTGAATGATTGCTGCTGTATCTTCGAAATCATATTTATGACCATAATATGACTCACAGGCACGATTTAGCAGAGCTTTGAATTCATTGATTGAAATTCTAATGAATTTCATTTCCTTTGCTCATTTGATTATTTGGCATGATGGGGAAGATCCAATCATCTTTATATTTAGAGCCAATATCAGAGGTAATTGGCGCTCCTTGGAACATCGTATTACGAACCCATAGTCGAGACTTAGGGTCAAATTTTCCAACGCCAAAAAACGATAACTTACAGCGCAATAAATGTATTGGCAGCACATCTTTATCAAGTAAATTTGCTTGTATTTCACCGTATTTTGTTTTTGCCATTGTTTGTATACGCCGAATAATTTGACGATGCTCGGGGTAGGCGAATACGAATTCAGCAACATTATTAATATTTATTTCTGGAGGTAATTTATTAAGAGTTGAATGACATTGTTCAACAGCGCGAGCAATACCGATCAGTATTTCTTTTTCAGCACCCTGATCAATGTCTCTATCACCAAGTCTTGGCTCCATTTTTTCTTCAGATCGATACCAGAAAACTGCGTTTGCATTTTTGGAATTGAAATCGTATTGCAACGCCCATTGATATTGCTTTTCTATAATTTGTCTGAGATCCAATAATTTCATTTCTGGAGACAGTGCGTATATTTCCTCAATGTCATGGTTTTCTTCTAGAGACAATACTTCTTCAGGATGGATTTCGATTAAGATGGTATTAATGAGTTCTTGCGCTTCAACATTATAGTGGTTGGTTACATAGTCTATAAATTGATCCCACTCTTGAAGAGTTTCTTTGCTCAGCCACTTTATGATCGAGCCTAGCGATTGACTAGCCTCTAGATTAATTTTATTTTGTGACTCATTATTGGTCGTTATTTCATTTAAATGAATGATGGCACGTTGTATCAATAAATTAAGAGCTTGCAGGGTATTTTTATTCGGTAGTGTATTGCTTATAACTTGTGCTAATGCAAATTCTCTCGTTTCGATCCAGCTATTGATTAATAAAGGATGCTTGATTAAAAAAGGCGCCATCCCAAGACCAGTAGCATTACCAATCCCAAAATACCTTTTTATGTCATCATCGAGACGAACTGCTAACTCAGGTGCACGTTTGAATGCAATATGATCGGCTTGATCTAGGCTGAACTGTCTGATCATAAAACAAGCAAACATTTCAGCTGAAAATGGCTCTTTGAAGTCTTGATAAGCTAATTTTATTTTGCCCCAATCAGCCATTCCGAATTTACCGCTTCCATAAACAGCCGTTGTTCGATACAAATATCCAACCTCATTAATTTTTTTGATACAAGGCTGCATACCAGAACTGAGTTGATTGACCACATATTCAAAGTTACGGCTGCTTTTATTGGCTCTTGATAACACTAAGCTTTCTGCTGACATTCTACCTTTTTCTTGGCGTGGCACATTTTCTTTCAGCGTCTCTAATTCATCTGGTTTAAAGGGTCCATGCCGAAGCGTAACTGTCATGTCCCACGCCTCTGCAATCACTCTATCTGTTCGAAGAGTGCTATCTAGAAAATTGGCAAATACGACAAAATGATAACAATTGCTTGGAGTGGTTATCTCATAAACAGCTTCACCATAACCTTCTTTGTCTAAATTAAACAAGACGCGATTAATGTTCCACTGCTCTTGCATAACTTTTCTCATTAACTTTCGCATAAAACTGAGTTTATAAGGGTAAAAGCTTCCTAGTCGATTGAGATCCATGACTTTTGCTGGGCTTCTTAAGCTCGTTTTTGCTTGCTTAAGGCTGTGACTATGATTATTCATGAGTCTTTATTAGGCATGGGTGGAAAGGACGACAAGAAGAAATTTAACCAATTTTTACCCATGATTTTTTCTATGTCTTGATCACTGAAACTTACTGCTTGTAGGCCATCAATTAAGTTTTGAAATCCCAAATTATTTTTAAACCAGTCTGGTTGTTTGGGCCATGTAGGTTGTTCAGCATTACCTTCACCAAAGTCAGGTGTGAGCGCCCATCTACCACTGCGCATCCACTCTAAGACGGTATAGTCCCAGTTAAGGCATAAATCTGAGCCAATACCAATGCGATCTATACCCATAAATTCAGCTGTGTCATAGATCATATTGCAAAATTCTTCTATGGTGCAATCAGAACCTTTAGCAAGGTGAAAAGGGTAAAGACTCACGCCTAGCATACCTTTAGATTGACTGAGATTCTTGAGAACATCATTTGATTTATTTCTTAATGCTGCGTGGAAAGTAGTTGGATTTGCATGCGTGATTGCAATTGGCCGAGTAGAAATTTCTATGGCTTGCAAGGTTGAATGCTCGGCACTGTGCGACATATCGATGATCATGCCGAGACGATTCATTTCTTTGATGGCCACTTTGCCAAACCGAGTGATGCCTGAATCTCTCTCTTCATAGCAACCAGTGGCAAGTAAGCTTTGATTGTTGTAACTGAGTTGCATTATACGTGCGCCTAGATGGTGCATTTCTTCGATAAGACGAACATCGTCTTCCACGGGAGAGCAATTTTGAAAGCCAAAGATAATACCAATTTTATTATTATCTTGAGCGACTTGAATGTCCTCAGCACTTCTGATTGGCATAATTAGATCAGCATGTTCTGTGAAATGTTTATTCCAGTTATCAATATTTTGGATGACTTCTTTTCGATTTTCCCAATAGGCGATAGTGACATGAATCACATTAAGACCACCGCGCTTTGCTTCTTTAAAAAGCTCTCGATTCCAATTTACATATTGGAGGCAATCAATAATTAATATGTCATTGGTATTCATTATGAAGAAATATAGGTAGTTTTAACGATAGTATAAAACTCTTTAGCATAGGATCCTTGTTCACGAGGTCCGTAGCTTGAGGATTTTCTGCCACCGAACGGGACATGGTAGTCGGTTCCAGCGGTTGGCAGATTAACCATTACACAGCCCGATTCAGAGTGTCGTTTAAAGTGACCGGCTCGTTTGAGTGATTGAGTAATAATCCCTGAAGTTAGGCCAAAGTCAGAGTCATTAGAGATAGCCAATGCTTCTTCATAACTATCAGCTTTTATAACACAAGCAATTGGCCCAAATACTTCCTCACGATTAATTTCCATCTGATTGTTGGTTTCTGTAAATAAGGTAGGACGCATATAAAATCCATTATGATTCACTGTAATTGACTCATCACCAGCTATCATTTTGGCGCCAGCTTTTTGAGCAGATGCTATGTATTTTTTATTTTGCTCAAATTGACGTGAATCAACCACAGGACCAATTTGTGTTGTCTTATCTAATGCATTTCCGACAATCAATGTTTGTGTTGCTGTGATCATTTTTTCAACGAACTCATCGTGAATGCCAGCTTCAACAATTAATCTAGAGGATGCAGTGCATTTTTGTCCGGTACCAAAAAATGCGCCGTTAATGGCGCATTGGACGGCAATATCAATATCAGCATCATTCAGGATGACTAGCGCATTTTTGCTGCCCATCTCTAATTGAATTCGTGTCATATTTTTAATGGCTTTTTGTGCTATCAAGTTGCCTGTTTTGACTGAGCCTGTAAATGAAATAGCATCAATGTCTTTTGATTCTGAGAGTGTCTCACCGGCAATACTTCCTGGTCCTTGTATACAGTTAAATACACCTTTTGGTAAACCACTTCGATGCAATATATCAGCAAATGCAATTGCACTGGCTGGCACAATTTCAGAAGGTTTGAGGACAACACAATTACCAAAAGCAAGGGCAGGTGCTATTTTCCAGGCAGCGACTGCTATGGGGAAGTTCCAAGGCGTAATGACGCCAATTACGCCCAATGGTTCTCTAGTGACTTCAACATTGATATTGGGTCGAGTGGAAGTGGCCAGTTCACCCATCTGCCTGAGAACTTCTGCGCCGAAGTATTGAAAGAATTGTCCCGATCGATATACTTCACCAATGCCTTCGGCCAGGGGTTTACCTTCTTCTCGCGCAATTAATTCACCAATTTCGGTACTGCAATTAATGAGCTCATCACCAATATAATCGAGTATTTTTTTTCTCTCTTCCAGTGAACTAGCTGACCATTCATTAAAAGCATCTCTAGCACTTTTGATGGCCAATAAACTGTCTTCTTTAGAGGCTGCATGAAAAGTACCAATACAATCCGTTGTATCAGAAGGATTGATGCTGGTGAATGATTGTCCATTATTAAGCCATTGACCATTAATTAAGTTACTTCCTAAATTTAACATTTTTTCCTCAGATAAAGAATGTTTGCATAAAAACTATACGTGAATCGATTACTAGTTATTGTAACTAAGTTAAACAAGATCTCCCAATGCATTTTTAAGAGGCTGCAACCAGGGCTCATAGTTTTTCCATTGCTCTAATCCGCTTTTATAGATGGGTTGTCTTACTTGTTCTGAACTAGGTGTTCTGACATTTCTTTTGGTTTGATGAAAGTTAATGCAATTTTCTTCAAAAGGAAGTTCACAATAATCAAGAATGCGATGCACTTCACGGTCTAAGTTAGCCACCACATTTTCATATTGAACACGAAGAATTTTCCCGGGAAGTATTTCATCCCAATGATCCATTACTTTTACGTAATCACGATAATAAGTTCCAATTTCTTCTAAACCATAAGAGAATTGTTGCCCACTGGCGAATAGCTGTTTGAAACCACTAAAGCAACAAGCCATTGGTTCTCGTCGCGCATCAATTATTTTTGCATTTGGAAGAATCAATCGTATTAAAGCAATATGTCGAAAATTATTGGGCATTTTATCAATAAAGTAAGGCGCTTTTTTCCGATGAATTCGAGTTTCTTCAATATAATTTTCACCGAAGGCCTTTAGTTTTTCAGGATCGAGTGTGCTTAAATTAGCAGGATAATCTGGCGTCTGATTAATGGTTTTTCTACCTGCGAGTTTATAGGCAAGTGCTGGAATATTGGGTAATTCTAGAGTTCCATCAACTTGAGAGTGTGAGGCTAAAATTTGCTCTAATAAGGTCGAGCCTGCTCTAGGTAATCCGACTATAAAAATGGGGGCTGAATCTAGATGACCTTGATTATGTTTTGCATTAAATAGATCAACATTACAATGCGCTTGTTGTAAGGCAAGAATCTTAGTCATGTTTTCTTGAGTATAGTCGTGTTTCGTTTTTTGTAAGGTATTACCTCTTTCATAATAATAGAATGATTTTTTGAATTGTTTTTGATCCTCATAATGTTTGCCAAGGGCAAAACAAAGATGAATTCTGTTAGTTGCTACGGTGGCGCTCATGGCCTCTTTTTCAGTCATTAAAGTAACTTCTTGATCGGTAAATTTATATGTCTTTAAATTAGCCATACTCCAATAAGCGTCACCAAAATCATTGCGTGCCGCATATGCTTTTCGATAAGCCTCAATTGCTGCGTCTTTTTTACCAATAGTTTTAAGGGCGTGCCCATGAACTAATCTTAGTTCTGGGTCATTTGGAGTAATTTTGTTTGCCTTGTCATAGATATTCAATGCTGTCTTATAATCACCTACCGCTATGGATTGATTAGCAAAAGCTATTTTATATTTAAGGTTGCTAGGCTCTTTCTTAATTAGGATTTTTGCTTGCTCAAGCGATTGCTTGTATTTTTGACGTCGATACAAAACAACCATATAGTCGTGCCTGGCAAAATTGTTTTCTGGTTCGAACTCAAGTGCTTTTTCGAGCAAAAATTCAGCATCATCTAGAACGTCAGCAGCAACACCAAGGCTAGCTAATAAACGCATTCCCTCGACATTTTTTTTATTCTTTTGCAAAAATTGTCGACATAACTGTTCTGCATCATAGCTATGACCTTCAGAAATCATGTTACGAACGCTTAATAATTCATCGGGTAACGCTTTTAATTTTTCATATTCGGTATTTGTGATTTTCGCGTTATCATGATTGCCTTGTTTGGTATGGATTTTTGTTAAACCGGCCCAACTCGCTATTAAGGAGTTATTAAGCGAAACGGCATGTCGATAAGCATAAAGCGCCTGACTGGTGAATCCAGCAGCCATACAAACATGCCCTTCTTCTTGAAAAGCTCTGCCATATCCAGGACGAATTTTTTTTAACTGCCTTAAGGTTGCAAGCGCCTCTTCTAGCCTATTAAGGTATCTTTGGCATACGGCTTTAATATAGAGGGCTTTTCCATTTTCAGGATATTGCTCAAGGATGACTTCTGTTTTTTTCTCAGCTTCAACCAGACGACTGTTTGCTAGAAGTGATCTTGCTTCTTCTAATGCAACATCGATTTGTTCTTTATTATTCATCATCTAATTTATTATTGATTATTTCGAAGAAAGAAAAAAGGCGAGCCTTAGCTCGCCTTTATTTTCCTTCTGCGTAATAACTACGCTAACACTATATTAGAAGTCGTATGAGACTCTAAAACCCATAGTACGTGGGCGGTTAGTGGTAGCTCTTTCGAAGAAGTCTTGTCTGTTGATGTGCAACTGTGCACGTTCGTCAGTTAAGTTCTTCACATAGAACTCCATGCCCCAGTTATTATTTATATTTTTCACGCCAACTGAAGTATCAAAAACTGTATAAGCTTTTTGAAATACATTTGGCTCGTCAGTCGTATCAACTATTGAGTTAAGCGCTTTTCCTGCATGCTTCATACCCAATTGATAGTAGATACTTCCGTTTGCTGTTTCCCGCTCATATTTACCTCGAATGGTATATTGTAATTCAGGAGTCAAAGGCAATTGACGACCTTCATCTTGAACTACGAGAGCAAAGGCTGGATCAACACGAGTCAATTCAGTTTTATTATATGAACCAGCTGCATAGACAGTTAGATTGTCTGTGGCTGCCCATGTAAGATCGCCTTCCATTCCTTTGATTTCAGCATCACCACCATTATCAACAAGTGTAAATATTGAGATGTTTTGCGAATCGAAATGTGACACTTGAATGTCTTTCCAGTCGATCATATAGATTGCACCATTGAAACGTAAACGACCATCAAACATAGTTGATTTCCAGCCGAACTCAGTACTTTCCATCACGTCTGATCTGAACACATAAGGTAAGCAGTATCCGGGGAAGCCAGTGCTTGCTTTTGCATCAATAGCTCCTTTAGTACCACAAACTATCTCATTAGCTAGACCTGCGTTTGCTTTATTGTTTGCAGTTGCATCATAAACACCTAGTTTAGCCGCGCCTCGGTTGAAACCACCGGGCCGATAACCCTCAGACCATGTTGTGTACAATAAGAGATCATCATTTGGCGTGTAAGACAAAGTGAATTTCATCATTGTATCTTTGGTGCTGATAGGTCTAATTGCCGATGTAAATTTAGTGGCATAATCACGACCACCAGTGACATTAGGTCTAACGTCATTTGAAGGGTCGGCATCATCTACCAGTAATGGACGATTACCGTATCTCCATGCGCCGTATCCTGTGAAGTTATAATCTAAATCATATTTACGTGCACTCACAGCTACATTCAATTCATCGCTGAGTTGAAAATCAATCTCACCAAACACTGCTGTTTGCTTTTCTGTTCTGAGATTGTCATTTCTAAAATGCGTTGCACCATTTACAACACCTCTTGCATTAGCAGATGCTGAGCCAAATGTGCCTGGCGATCTATTGATATCGATTCCGGCAAACCCTGCTTCGTATGGTGCCATGTAGTTAAAATTACCGATGTGCTTGATTTCGAAATCTTCAGCATAAACACCACCTTGCATGTTGACCATACCATCCCAGTTTGTAGCGAATCGTATCTCATTAGTCATGCGCGTCATTTCATTTTGCAGTCCTACAGCATTTGCTGGATTACCACACTCAATCACGCCAGGATTACCGCTTAGTGTTGGATCATAACCATACCTTGCTACTGTATTAACAGCTGCTACTGCTGCAGTAGTTATATTACCATCAGCATCTTTTACTTCTGCAACTGCAAGAGTTTCCCCTACGCCTGCACCAGTATAATAACTGGCACCAGTCAAGTATTCACACTGATATCCTGATATAGATCCACCAATATTGGTATAGCCAGTGTAATCAAGTTGTGCATCAACTGAACGATCTAAGAAAGCACCTGTATAAACAATATCAATATCACCTATTGAACCATTTAGAGTCCAAGCAGTTGTATTGAACGAATCATCTAATTTGTCAGGCGTGAACCGCGATACTTTGAGATCTCCTTTGGCCATATCATAATCCCAAACACCTTCTGTTTTGAGGGACTGAGTGGTATTTTGGAGAAGTATATCCCAGTTTTCATTAAGTACCCACTTAAGACCCATCCTAGCGCCTGCATAGTGTGCATCATTAAAGTCATCTTCAACCATTGAATCATTTCTTGCTGCTGTATAATTAACTGGAATTGTTGTACCAGCTGCGATTTCTGTTCCGTTAAAGAATCTGGTTGCTTTAGCGTACGTAACACCAGTTGTTTTAGGGAATGTTGGGTTTTTCGCATTACTAGCAGTAAATGTTCCTGCTACATTATCAATGTAACCACCTTGATTATCATTATAAAGAGCTAACCTGAATGCCATTTTACCTTCAACCAATGGAACATTAAGCATCATTTCAGCTGAGTTTGAATTCTCACCACCTGATGTAGATGCAAAACCGCCATTAAAGCTTGCTTGGAATTCATCAATCACTGGTTTGTTAGTAATTAATCTTACTGTACCCGCCATTGAGCTGGCACCATATAAAGTACCTTGTGGTCCAGGAAGTACCTCAATACGTTCCATATCAGTAACATAGACATCTAAGTTACGACCGCCTGATGTAACGGGTTGCTCATCTAAGTAGAGTGCCACGTTTGGAGCGGAACCTTGAGATTCTGCAACCGTGATATTAATCGCATCGACTGCGGCACCACGAATGTAGATTTCATTTTGTCCTGGTCCACGTCCACCAGCATTAACGCTTGGTAGATATTTCACGTAGTCACTGAAGCTTTGAATATTTTCGTCTTCTAGTCGTTGTGCGTCCATTGCTTGCACGGCAAGTGGAATATCTTGCATGCTAGCTGACCGTTTTGTTGCCGTGACTGTAATTTCTTCTATTGCTTGTGCATGCACTGCTGAAGTAGCAGCAGTTGCTGACATCGCAAGCAGTACAGCTTGATGTACTTTGTTTACCTTAAGCATATCTGGTTTCCCCCGAGGCAATTGTTGTTGCCATTTTTTTTGCTTAGTTAATAAAACATTACTTGTTGTTTATGTAAATTTTTCGAATTTTTTTATAAAAAAATGAGTCAAATCGACATAGTAATGCATGAAATTTAAAGTAGTTGGATCAAAACTACAAGCAAATAATTCATTTTTTACACATTTTTGTCATTTTTGTTGTTTTAATGCAACAGTAAAAAAAACTCAATATCTTTGGTTTTGACTAAAATAAACCCGTAATACTTTTTGAATCATCTACACCAATATTATCAGAAGCCGGTTTCCTGGGCAGTCCTGGCATGGTCATAACATCGCCGCATACTACGACAATAAATTCGGCACCCGCAGCAAGTCGGATTTCACGGATAGGAACATCATGACCACTGGGAGCTCCAGTGAGTTGCGGGTCAGTAGAAAAACTATACTGGGTTTTTGCCATACAAACCGGGTAATGACCGTAACCTGCTGCTTCAAATTGCTCGAATTGAGCTCGTACTTTTTTGTCTGCAATGATATCTTGGGCACCATAAATGGTTCTGGCAATATGCTGAGCTTTATCCCAGAGTTTCATGTCATCGGCATACAGTGTTTTAAATTTAGATGGCTGATTGTCAATGATGTCGATTACATGAGAGGCTAATGCTTCTGCCCCTTTTCCGCCATCAGACCAGTGTGAAGAAATTTTACAAGCAACGCCAAATTTTTGGCAGTAATCTATAATTGCTTGATGCTCATTTTCTGTATCAGTTACGTAATCATTTATAGCGACGACTACTGGCACTCCAAATTCACCAATATTTCGAATGTGACGACCTAGGTTCTCACATCCAGCTATTACAGCATCGACATTCTCTTTTTGTAAGTTTGATTTTTCAACTCCACCGTGCATTTTTAATGCTTTGGTGGTTGCAACTAGAACTACAGCACCTGGATGAAGTCCTGCTTTGCGACATTTTATATCAAAAAATTTCTCTGCCCCTAAGTCAGCGCCAAAGCCTGCTTCAGTTACCACATAATCAGCCAGTTTGAGTGCTGTTTTAGTTGCCACAACAGAGTTACAACCGTGAGCAATATTGGCAAATGGACCGCCATGCATTAAGGCGGGATTATTCTCTAGTGTCTGAACTAAATTAGGCTGGAAGGCATCTTTTAATAGGGCTGTCATCGCGCCTTGTGCATTTAACTGGCTAACTTTAACTGGTTCACGTTTTCTTGTGTAACCAATAACCATATTACCAAGACGATCTTGCAGGTCTTTAAGATCTGTCGCTAAGCAAAATACTGCCATAACCTCAGAGGCAACTGTGATATCAAAACCACCTTGTCTTGGAATACCATTCCCAGGACCACCAAGGCCAGTAGTGATATCTCTTAAGGCGCGATCATTCATATCCACAACTCGTTTCCACGTAATTCTTCTTGGGTCAATATCTAGCTGATTTTCCCAGTGGATGTGATTATCTATTAAGGCTGATAAAAGATTATGCGCAGCACCAATGGCATGAAAATCACCAGTAAAGTGTAAGTTGATGTCTGTCATTGGAATTACTTGTGCATAACCACCACCTGCAGCACCACCCTTCATACCAAAACATGGACCTAGGCTTGGTTCTCGCAAACAAATCATGGCGCGTTTACCGATATGACATAAGCCATCCACTAAGCCGACACTCGTTGTTGTTTTACCTTCACCAGCTGGCGTAGGCGAGATGGCGGTGACTAAAATAAGATGACCATCTTTTTTATCTTTGATTTGATCGATGTATTCGTAAGTCAATTTTGCCTTATCATTACCATAAGGAATTAAACTCGATTCCTTTATATCTAATTTCTTTGCAATATCTGCAATAGGCTCTTTATTTGCTGCTTGCGCGATTTCTAAATCTGAAAGATAGTCTGTCATAATATTTTTACTCAGTTTTGCATCTTAATTTAATAGTTTGGTATGGGCGATGCAGTCTAATGCGGAAAGTGTTTTTTCTCAAATAAGAATCTCATATTGTGGGGATCAATCATAAGGTATTATCTTCTATTTAATAGATTTTTATTTAGCACAAGTGCTAATTTTTATAAGGAGTTTGTTGCGTTTTAGTCTTTTTAGTTACGTTACTAAATTTGGGTTAGTATTATGTCGTTATTAAACATATATAAGTCGTAATTAGAAAAGCAAATAGTTGTTATCTAGAAGAGAATCACGAAATAACAAAACAATTACTTATGTAACGAATTAATTTAAATAGGTAAATGAAGAGGGCGATGAAATGGTAGAACGAAAACGCCGAAGAAAAAGTGGCGGCAGAAGCTCAAAAGTAGCTGCGCGTCAAAGTAAAACTACCGAATATTCAGCTTTTATCGAACGCAAAGTTCCTTATTTTGAGATATTGAGCGAAGAAGGTTTATCGCTGATTGAAAATAATGCTGATATTTTACTAGAAGAAATTGGTGTCGAATTTCATGACTTCCCAGAAGCGTTAAAATTATTCAAGGATGCGGGTGCCGATGTTGATGGTGTACGAGTCCGTTTTCCACGTGGTCTTTGCCGGAGCATCGTTCAATCAAATGCTCCATCAGAATTCACGCAACATGCAAGAAATCCCAAGCGCAATGTTATTATAGGTGGACCACGAACAGTTATGGTGCCCGCCTATGGCTCGCCCTTTATTCGAAATATAGATGAGGGTCGACGTTATGCGACTATCGAGGATTTTCGAAATTTTGTGAAATTAGCTTATCTAAGCCCTCATCTTCATCACTCGGGGGGGACTGTTTGTGAGCCTATGGATGTCCCTGTGAATAAACGTCATTTCGATATGATATACAGCCATATCAAATACAGTGACAAACCATTTATGGGTTCGGTGACGCATCGAGAAAGGGCCGAAGACACTGTGGCAATGGCTAAAATTGTTTTCGGCGAGGATTTTCTAAAAGAAAACACCGTATTGACCAGTTTGATCAATGCAAATTCACCGTTGACCTTCGATGCTACGATGTTGGGTGCGGCTACGGTTTATGCTAAGAATAATCAAGCCACGATAATTTCACCGTTTATCTTGGCGGGAGCAATGTCGCCGGTTACAGTCACAGGCACAGTGACTCAAATTTTAGCCGAAGCTTTGGCAGGTATGGCTTATATTCAACTTGTTAAACCTGGTGCACCGGTAATTTTTGGAACTTTTGCGAGCGTGGTATCTATGCAATCTGGTGCCCCTACATTCGGTACCCCTGAACCTAGTCAAGTGATGACGATTGCGGGCGCTTTGGCAAGACGTTTAGGTGTCCCGTTTCGAAGTGGAGGTGGACTCTGTGCCTCAAAAATTCCAGATGCACAAGCAGCTTACGAGTCGGCAAATACATTACAAGCATCGGCACTGGCCGGAGTTAACTTCATGCTTCATACAGCCGGTTGGCTGGAAAGTGGTCTTGCCATGTGTTACGAAAAGTTCATAATGGATGCAGATCAAGCAGGGATGTTAGCGATAACGCTTAAAGGGGTAGATTTGTCAGAAAATGCTCAAGCATTAGATGCATTCAGAGAAGTCGGTCCTGGAGCTCATTTTCTCGGAGCGAAACATACCCAAGCTAATTTCGAAACTGCGTTTTATCGTTCCGAGATTGCCGATAACAATAGTTTCGAGCAATGGGAAGAAGAAGGTAGTTTAGATTGCGCGATGCGGGCAAATAAACAATGGAAACAGATGTTGAATGATTATGAAGCGCCAGAGTTAGATCAAGGAATCGATGAAGCATTGTTGGAATTCATTGCAAAAAGGAAAACTGAATTTGAAGATAGGGATTACTGAGTCAGTCGCTAAGATCTTCATATGTTTTCTATAGTTATAAAAGAGGGGAATAGATTATGAGTGACTCAACTGAAGAATATGATGATGAGGATATCATCTTAGCCGACTTGCCTGATGATGAGTTGATCGCGCAAATGCATGATGATCTATACGATGGCCTCAAAGAAGAAATTGAAGAAGGCACAAATATATTGTTGTCGCGAGACTGGTCGGCGGAAAAGGTTCTTAATAAAGCTTTGGTTGCTGGAATGAAAATTGTGGGCATCGATTTTCGTGACGGCATTCTTTTTGTTCCTGAAGTTTTGTTAGCTGCAAATGCAATGAAAGGTGGAATGTCCATATTAAAACCGTTGTTAGCTGAAACAGGAGCAAAACCGGTCGGCACAATGGTAATTGGTACTGTAAAAGGCGATATCCACGATATTGGCAAGAACTTGGTTGGCATGATGTTGGAAGGGGCGGGTTTTGAGGTGTTTGATATTGGAGTAAATAATTCTGTGGAAGAATACTTTGCAGCGCTTGAGGAGCATAAACCAGATATATTGGGCATGTCTGCATTGCTTACAACGACCATGCCATATATGAAGGTAGTTATTGATGAGATGGTTAGAAAAGGCATACGTGATGACTATATTGTTCTTGTTGGTGGCGCTCCTTTGAATGAAGAGTTTGGAGTGGCTGTCGGTGCAGATCGCTATTGCCGAGATGCGGCAGAGGCAGCTGCTATCGCAGTAATCATGATGACTGAGCGCCGAGAAAGCTCGGATTAAGAAGTACACGATACTTAAGCAATGTCGATTAAGAAAATTACTATTTATTGGCGTGATATACCGGCTCAGATTCTGATCCAAAAGGGCCGAAATAGAATAAAGCAGATGCTAGAACATCGATTTCAAAAGGCAATTGATAGGGCTGCTATGCGAGCAGGAAAAGGGGGCAGCGATGCTTATATTAATGAATGGCGAAGAGTAACCGAAATTATAGACGAGTGTTCAGATATTGAGGCGTTATTAATTCGTGAAGTCACACAACTTGAAAAAAAATATTCAGATAGCGAATTATTAAATCTAATTCGAAATCATGGTGCTGCAAAAGAGTAAATGTTTTTTGTGTGAAAAAGATCGTTAAGTAGGGGAAAATAATTAACACAAATAAACTGCCTAGAACAATCGCTAACCGCATTGTAGGGGATTTGAAAAATGCTTATATGGAAGTTATTCCATTTCCAAATATCGAAGAAAAATTTGAAATTCTAAAACCTAACACGCGTTTAGCTGTAACGTGCTCACCGACAAAGGGTGTGGATGAGACGCTGGGACTCAGCGAGAAGCTTGTTTCACGTGGATTTAAAGTGACGCCCCATATAGCGGCGAAGTGCGTAAGTGATCAAAGGCACCTTGAATCGATTGTTAGAAAACTCGATGCATTAAATATTGATAGTATATTTGTGCCAGGTGGCGATCGTCCTGAACCGATTGGTGAATTCAGTAATTCTTATCAGCTCCTCAAAGCCTTAAGAAAGTGTGATCACAAATTAAAGGACATTGGGATTGCTGCACATCCCGAAGGGCATCCAGATATTGATGATTCTTTTTTAATGGAAGATCTGGAGCGAAAAAAAGATTTAGCTGATTATATTGTTACTCAGATGTGTTTTGATGCAAACATCCTAGGTGACTGGTTGGTTCGGATCAATCAACGAGGTATTGATCTTCCGGTTTGGGCAGGTTTGCCTGGCGTCATTGAGCGTGGGCGTCTTCTTAGGACTTCCCTCAGAATTGGTGTCGGCGATTCTCTTCGTTTTTTGCGAAAGAAATCCCAAGTTGCTGCGGAATTGATGAAATCGAGTATTTATCACCCTGATAAATTAGTAACAAGTATCTCTGAGTACAAAAATATTGAGGCAACTAATCTTGCTGGTTATCACATATTTTGTTTTAACCAAGTTGAGATGACTGAGAAATGGCGTGTTGAAACAATTGCCGACTGCAATGAAATACTCTAATAGTAAAATATAAACATTCATAATTGTTTGGGAAAAAAAATGACTATAACGACAATAAGTTCGGCAACAAAGGAAGTTAGAATAGGTTTTGATCAGCCGTTCGTAATAATCGGTGAGAGAATTAACCCAACTGGTAGAAAGTTACTGACTGAGGAAATGAAAGCCGATGATTTTAGTCGTGTTGAAGCTGATGCGATTGCACAAGTTAAGGCCGGAGCTCATATGCTCGATGTGAATGCAGGGATCCCATTAGCAGATGAACCAGCATTGCTCGCAAAAGCCATTCAGGTTGTGCAGGCTGTGACTGATGTTCCGTTATCAATTGACTCATCTATAATAGCTGCACTTGAAGCTGGTTTAGCGGTTTATCAAGGTAAGGCATTAGTCAATTCAGTTACTGGAGAAGATGAGTGTCTTGATGCTGTATTGCCATTAGTGGCTAAATATAATTGTGCGGTCGTCGCGATTTCAAATGATGAAACAGGAATCTCTGAAGATCCTAATGTGCGTTTCGAGGTGGCCAAAAAGATAGTTGAAAGAGCCGCGGATTATGGTATTTCCCATGAGAATATTATAGTTGATCCTTTGGTGATGCCGATTGGCGCTATTAATTCAGCTGGCAAACAAATTATACATCTTGTCGGCCGGTTAAGAAATGAACTAAAAGTCAACACGACCTGTGGAGCATCAAACGTGAGTTTTGGGTTGCCGAATCGAAATGGAATTAATGCAGCATTTTTGACCATGGCCATCGCATCTGGTATGACTTCTGCGATTACGAGCCCTCTACATTCAGAAGTTATGCAGGCCGTTCTAGGTGCAAACGTTATGATGGGCAATGATCCGAACTGTACCAAATGGATTGAACAATTTCGTGTTGAAGCAGGAGACGGCGAAAATGGAAATCGCTCGAGACGCTTAACTAGGCGTCGAAAACGATAGTAGAAATTATAGCCTCATTTTCTCCCCACCTGGATCATATAAGGCTTTGAGTGAAGCTATTGCAGTATAACGTTTGGTTGCAATTTCAATTTCAATTTTAGCGTTTGCCAATACTTCTGCTGTTATTTCTGGTGATGTGATATACCCCATGCCAATCGCCCCACCCAAGCTGTGGCCATACATACCTGATGTTAAATAACCAGTCACGGCATCATCCATAATAATAGGTTCATTGTGATACAACAATGGCGATGGATTATCTAATTTAAATTGAACCAATCTTCTCTCTGGAATTCCATTAGCTTGTATTTTTAGAAAGGCATCTTTGCCAATAAAATCACTTGCATCTGGTTTTGCGGTAAAAGCCAGTCCTGCTTCAAATAAATTGTCTTCAGCTGCTATATCGTGCCCCCAATGACGATATCCCTTCTCGAGTCTTAGACTATTTACCGCATGCAAGCCTACATCGCGTATTTGATATTTTTTTCCTTCTTGTTTGATGGCCAGGTATACTTTTTTGGCATCAGCAGATGGGATAAAGAGCTCCCATCCAAGTTCACCAACATAAGAGAGTTTCTGTATCCAGAGTGTCGTGCCTGAGATCTTGGCATATTTACCAGTGCCAAAGATAAAATGATCATTCGTGAGATCAGTATTTATGATATTTTGTAATACTGCTCTTGATTGTGGTCCTTGCACTGATAAACAAGCATAATCCATTGTAATATCTGTGATATGGGTATGGCCTTTGAGATTTTGATTTAGATGTGACCAATCTCTTTTTAATGAAGAAATGCTTGTTACTACATCAAAACTCTCTTCGTTTATTCTGGCGATTGTTAAGTCGGCTTCGATACCACCTCGTTCATTTAACCATTGTGTATAAATAACTTTTCCTGGCTCTACATCAATATCGGCACAGCTAATATATTGCAATGTTTGCATTGCATTTTTCCCGCATACATGGAATTTTCCAAAAGATGAAATATCATAAATCCCAACAGACTCTCTTATTGCAAGATGCTCTTTTGCATAAAATTTAAACCAATTTTGACGTTTATAACTGTATGTATATTCTGCTTTTGAACCGTTTTTTGCAAACCAATTAGCTCTTTCAAACCCTCCTACTTCGCCAAAACATGCGCCTTCTTTAGAGAGCGTGTTATGTAATGGTGATTTCCAAAGATTTCGTGCTGTTTGATATTGGTAAAAAGGCCAATGCATTGAATAGGTGTGACCTAATGCCTCAGGAATTCTGGATTCAACGTATGTTTGTGTTGTTTGTATTGAATTATTTCTCCTGACATCGGTTTCAGTTATTTCTCCTGATGGGTAACCGTCGACAATCCAATCCGCAAAGATTTTACCAAGGCCGCCAGCGGCAGCGATACCTTTAGAATTCATACCGCAAGCTACGTAAAAATTTTCAATTTCGGGCGTCGGACCCAGTAAGTGTAGATTGTCATTGGTAAAGCTTTCGGGTCCATTAAAGAAAGTTCTTATGCCGGTTTCGGCTATTTCTGGAAATGTTTCCATTGCGGCCATTAAGTAAGGTTCGATATGCTCCATATCGACAGGAAATTCATCAAAGGAAAAATCTTCTCTTATTCTCGTCATTGGGCAACCGATGGCATTTTTTTCAAACCATCCGATGAGCATTTTGCCGGCATCTTCTTTAAAATAAATTCCTTTATCAAAATCTCTCATTACCGGTCTTGAGGTCAGTTTAGGCATTGCTTCTGTCACAACATAATAATGTTCACAAGCATACAGAGGGAGATTAATACCGATCTTTTTTGCAATTTCTCGAGACCATAAACCTCCTGTCAGAATAATTTTTTTCCCTTTTATTGAACCTTCGGCGCAACGGACACCAATAGCTTTATCGCCATCTAGTAATATGTCTTCGACTTTGGTGTTTTCTATGATTTGCGCGCCTAAGTCACGTGCACCTTTAGCTAATGCCATGGTGGTATCAATTGGGTTGGTTTGTCCGTCTTTTTCAATATATAGACTACCAATTACACCTTCTGTATTGATACCAGGATACAGTGCCTCCAGCTCTTGGTTATTAATCATTTTGGATGCAACCCCAAACACTTTTGCCATTGATGAGTTTCGTTGGAGTTCTTCAAGCCTTTCTGAGTTTCGAGCCAATGAAACACTTCCTATGCGCTTGTACCCTGTGGCTTGACCTGTTTCAGACTCTAAAGATGCATATAACTCATGGCAGTATTTTGCAAGATTGGTCAGAGTTGGTGTTGGCCATAGCATACTAACTAGACCAGCAGCATGCCAGGTTGTTCCGCAAGTGAGTTGCTTTCTTTCTAGAAGCACAACATCTTTAACACCTTTTTTTGTTAAGTGATATGCAATCGAGCAACCCACAATACCCCCACCTATAATGATAACTTCTGCTTCACTAGGGAGGTTCTGTGCTGAGGGCATTATTTAACCTCGTAATTTATGATTTTTTGGGTCATATACCGGCTCTACTTCAACGTGGCAGTTCCGTATTCCTGCTGTGGTCAACACTTGTAGTTTTGAACTTTTAGAAGCCAAGGATGGTTTTATGTAAGCAAAAGCAAGGCCTTTTCCGACACGATGTCCAAATGCACCGCCGGTTGTTAAACCTACTAATTTTCCTTCTTGGTATACTGCTTCATTGCCAAAGCATTCACTGGCTATATCGTCATCAAAAACAAGATAAGCAAGTTTGATATTTATACCCTCGGATTGCCTTTTTTTAATATTTTCTACACCAATAAAATCTCTACTAGTATCGATAAAGCGTTCCATTCCAGCTTCAATACCACTTATTTCCTCAGTGAATTCGCTACCCCAAGAACGATACATTTTCTCCATACGCATCGAGTTAAATGCGTACCCACCAAAATCTTTGAGCCCTAAATTTTGTCCAACTCTATACAGAGACTGATATATCGACAATAATTGATAATTAGGCATATGCAGCTCATAGCCTAATTCTCCTGCATAAGAGACTCTTATAACCCGAACTATGGCACTGTCAATTGTGATGTTCTTGCAGCTTAACCAAGGAAATGAATCGTTGGATAAATCTTCTTTAGCTAGTTGTTGTAATATTTTTCTAGATTTTGGCCCCGTTATTAAGAGACTGCCGATCTTTTCAGTTTGATTAATAATTTCTATATCGAAATTAACAGCATTTGATTCCATCCAATGCTGATCGCGGAATTCAGACATAATTGGACCAACCAAATAAAAAAGATTCTCATTTATTTTTGTAATTGATTGTTCGGTCATAATTCCACCGTTAGGTCCATGAAAAAGCGTCAAACCTAAAGTGCCATCTTTGGAGGGTAACTTATTGCAGGAAAGGTGGTTAAGAAATGCCGTAACATCTTTACCGGTAATCTCAAATTTCGACGACCCTGAAATATCTATGATTCCTGCATCATTTTGGACTGCTTTACATTCATCAGCGACAACTAAATGTGCTTCACTTCTTTTCCATGTGAGTGACTCACGATAAATGGATTTTGTTTTGAACCATAAGGGTTTCTCATAACCTGATACCACGCCATGTATCGCTCCTTTATCAGCGAGTATTGCATAAAGAGGGCTGGTTCGACGAACTCTGCCGTGCTGACGGTTCTCATTAACGCCCATTTCGGTATACATAATTTCATAGGATTCGATACCTTTAGTTATACAGTATTCTCTGTCTGCCCAATCTCCAAAACGTCTACTATCAAGTGGAGCCATGTTCAATTCTGTTTGCCCATGAACCATCCATTGTGCCATGTATTTACCTACGCCCCCTTGTGCGATACCGATGCTTGAGCCACATAAATTCCAAAAATTTCGGAGACCTGCCTGGGGACCAGCCAAAATATTATCATCAGGAGTATGAGTAATGGGGCCGTTGATTACGGTTTTAATACCAACTTCACTGAAGATTGGCATTCGCTCCATACAACGATCTAAAAAAGGCATCAATCTCTCAATATCATCTGGAAATAGTCCTCTATCAAAATCCCAATTCATTCCATCGAGAGCCCATGGTTTTGAACCGAAAGTTTCATATGGACCAACTAAAAGCCCCTGCCCTTCTTGTCTTAAATAAGATGAACAATATGAATCTCTGCAGACAGGTAATTCATGGTCAAGTTCTTTCAATGAAGGGTGATTTTCGGTGATTAAATATTGGTGTTCGAGATTGATTAAAGGAATTTTCGCACCAACCATTGCACCCACTTCACCGGCAAAACATCCGGCAGCATTGACCACATGTTCTGCGATTATCGTTCCTTTTTCAGTTATAACTTCCCATTCACCATTGGGTTGATTGTTTATTTCTAGAACTCGATTAAAACGACTTATACTTGCTCCTCTTGAAGTGGCAAGTTGTGACATGGTCATGACAACTGAAGAGGGGTCAACGTGCCCATCATTGGGGGTATGGACTATTGTTCTGGCATGATCGAAATTCATGAAAGGGTGAAGTTTTTCGGCTTCTTTTTTTGATATAATATTAAATTCACATGGGACATTTTTTGCGCGACTTAAAAGATGTTTGAACCACTCTTCTTCGAGTTTACTGTAGCCAATTCGAAGGCTTCCGCACTTATGAAAAGGCGATGGATTGCCACTCAAATCAGGGAGTATTTGGTCGTATAATTCGATGGAATAATTATGAATTTTTGCAACTGTCATATTGCCTATAAAATTCGAACATAATCCGGCAGCATGCCAAGTAGAACCGCTTGTAAGCTCTCCTTTTTCTACAAGAATTACATCATCCCAACCTTCTTCTGTTAAATGATAAAGAAGGCTTACCCCGAGTGATCCGCCTCCGATAATCACTACTTGTGCAGTTGAGTTCATTTTTTTCTACCTACCTATAGCTTCTTTACTAAGAAAAATCGGAAATTCTTTACGAATTTTATTGTCAATATCATCACTAATGTGTTTTGGATAATGACTAGCAAGAATTTCTTTTGTTTTTTTGATGGCCATTTCAAGAGCTTCAGGTTTACCTGCGTCATGCCAATCACCTGGACTGAGTCGATTATAAAATTCTGGATAAATATATTCAGTTTGCATGACGTCAAGAGTTTGGTCTGATCCCAAGTAATGACCTTTTAGATTTAAACAAACATCCTTAATGACATCAAAACCTAATGTTTTTTCATTAACCGAAAGGCCTTTCACCATTCTCATGCATCCACCTAAAACATCGTTATCAAGTAATAAACTTTCAGGGCAAACGCTCAAAAGACTAGCATACATCCCTGCCGACTCATAAATAATGTTCGCACCAGATAGTGCTGTTATGGCCACATTAGAGGCATGTTCAGCGCCTCCTTGAAAATCAGGTAATTTCGAATCTGACATTCCTGCACCTGTCCCCATTGGCAAATTAAAATATTGACCTACTTGTGCACACGCTGCAGATAAAATACCTTGTTCAGGAGATCCTCCACTCATAGCTCCAGTGCGTAAGTCAGATACAAAAGGCCAGGTACCCAATATTGCCGGTGCGCCTGGTTTTATGGCATTTACGTAGACTAAACCACCAAGACATTCCGCCCAGGCTTGAGAGACAGTTCCAGCAAGGCATGGTGGCGCCGTGGCGCCAGCTTGACCAGCGGATAATAATAGAACTGGCATACCACCCTCTACTGCAACTCGAAGGCACTCCAGGGATTCTTCAGCAAATTTCATGGGTGGAACTACAAAACAGTTAGATTGGCTCACAAAAGGCCTAGCTCTCCATGCATCTTCACCGCCAGCAACTACATGAAGAAGTTTGAGTGTTTTTTCTAGGTTATGAGAATCAGTCCAGCTGGCACCGACATGTTTTTTTGTGCCCATGACTGCGTTGTAGGTGGTATTGAGCTCCATTGCATAGACATCTTCAATATCTCTCAACACACAAGTACGTTGAAACATGTGAATATTGTCACAGGTATCTACAATTCTAGCCATATCATATAAATCTTGAGCCGTTGAGTCGCGGTAAGTTTTGTTTTTGGGGTCAGCGATCATGACTGCTGCACCACCTGTGGCAAAATATACTCGGCTGCCACTTATCTGCAAATCATTAGATGGGTCTTGGCCATGAAGAATTAAATTACGATTGCTGGATTCGATGGCTTTGTTAACTATTTCTCGCGACATCCTTAAACGACCATCTTTACCGATTGTCGCTCCATATTCCGTACAAGTTTTTACACAATGAGGCGTTGCTTGATTAAAGCCTATTTCTTCTAGTATTCGATATATATTTTCGACTACAGCTTCCATATCATCATTTTCAAATGGCTTATAATGACCGCCTGATTCGCCTGGATGAATGGGTTTATTTTTATCTGTTAGTGGTGCTGATCGAATAGCTACTTTAGATTTCCGTCCACCGCTTCTTCGAGCCATTATTTTTCTCCAATTATATCTTTATTTATTCTTTAGAATAAATATCACCTTGAGAATAGTATCTATTATATTTTTCTAGGAAAAAAGATTTATTTTCAAGGTGGAACTACTCATAATAGAACGATGATATTTGTGCAGTTGTTATTATAAAAATAAACAGGAAATTTAGATAAAAAATCACATGCAAAAATGGTGGTGATTGGCAGTAAATAACATCATAGTTTTAAATCGCAAGATGGAAGGAAATAGTGGATAAAAAAGTTAACTTTATAGCCATGGAAGAAGGAACACGCAATGATTATGATTTGGTGTTCCAACATGAGGCTGAAAATGGAAGGAATCTACTAGAGCGTATTTTAACTTGGTTGAAAATGATGGAAGGAGAATCGCCCTATAAAATAAGTCGATTAGAGCATGTTTTACAGACGGCAACACGAGCAGAGAATGATGGCGCAGATAATGAGACTATCGTATGTGCATTGCTTCATGATATTGGTGATGTGCTTGCCCCTACCAATCATTCTCAAATTGCAGCGGCTTTATTAAGACCTTATGTCAGCGATAAAAATTATTGGATTGTTCTGCATCATGGTTTATTCCAAGGTTATTATTGGATGCATCATTATGATAAAGACAGAGATGCACGTGATAAATTAAAGGATCACCCTTATTATGACGCTTGTGTTAAATTTTGTGCACATTGGGATCAGGTGTCTTTTGATCCAAATTACGATACTTACCCTTTAGAGCATTTCATCCCTATGTTGAAAGAGGTTTTTTCTAAGGAGCCAGCTTCATTTATTTGATGAAATTGATAAGCTAATTTTCTGTAGGAAGATAAATGAAAAAATTGTCGTTATATTACTAATAAATGTCGCTTATGAGTAAATTATAGAGACACAGGTAATTTAAACTGACCATCTAAGAATAAGATAACCTAAGAACAATTGTCAAAAATCTTATGGAGATTTAAAGCATGAAAACGCAAGCAAGAGTGGTGGTGATAGGGGGCGGTGTCGTTGGTGTGAGCGCCCTTTACCATCTCGCAAAAAAAGGTTGGGGCGAGGAAGTTGTGCTGTTAGAAAAGGCCGAATTAACTTCGGGCTCCACTTGGCATGCTGCAGGTCTTTTGCCGCTCTTTAATATGAGCTACAGTGTTGGACAGATTCATAAGTATTCTGTCGACCTTTATGGAAAACTAGAAGCTGAAACCACCCAACCAGTGGGTTTCAGTAGAGTAGGAAATTTAAGGCTAGCAATGAATCAGGATAGAATGGATGAGTATTATCAATATGCCGCCACTGCAAAAACTATTGGTATAAATGTAGAATTTTTAACACCTAAGCAAGTTAAAGAAATTTGGCCCTTGTGTGAAACTAGTGACCTAGTTGGTGCTATTTATCACCCTGATGATGGTTATATACAACCAGCAGATTTAACTCAAGCTTTTGCAAAAGGAGCGAGATCACTTGGCGCAACTATTTATCGGAATACTCCGGTTTTAGATATAAACCAATCGTCTCAAGGTGGCTGGATAGTAAAAACAGAAAATGGTGAAATTACTTGTGATCATGTGATATCAGCCACGGGTAATTATGCTCGACAAACTGGAAAAATGATTGGCTTGGATTTGCCTGTGATGCCAGTTGAACACCAATATATTGTGACAGAACCACATCCAGCTCTGCAGGCACGACGAAAATCTGGTGCTCCAGAAATGCCAGTTCTAAGAGAATCAGATGGATCTTGGTATTTAAGAGAAGAGAACGGTGGTTTTATTTTAGGCCCTTATGAGACAGGTGCGCCTTGTTGCTATGTTGATGGGCCGAATCCAAATGCAGAATATGAACTTTTTCAAGAAGATATTGATCGCTTAATGCCACATATTGAAGCTGCTCTTGAACGGGTACCAGCATTTGGAGAGGTCGGTTTTAAGCAAGTTTATAATGGTGCAATTGCTTATACTCCTGATGGTAACCCCATCGTTGGACCTGCTTGGGGAGTAGATAATTTCTGGTTAAATGAAGGCCATAGTTTTGGTATTACAGCCGCGGGTGGTGCCGGCTGGCAATTAGCTGAATGGATTGTGGATGGAGAGCCGACAATTGATATGTTAGGGGTTGATCCAAGACGATTTGGTGATTATGTTTCTAAGCCGTATTTAATGGAAAAATGTGAAGAAGCTTATGCGCATGTTTTTACGACACACTACCCTGACGAGGAAAGACCGGCTGGTAGGCCATTAAAAATCTCCCCTTGTTACGATAAATTAAAATCAATGGGTGCTGTATTTGGTCAGAAATATGGGTGGGAACGAGCTAATTGGTTTGCTACAGACGGAATGGTCCAGGAAGATGATTGGTCATTCAGACGATCGAAGTGGTTTGAAGCTATTGGTAATGAGGTGCAAAATGTCACCACAAATGTAGGTCTTTTAGATATGACGCCATTTGCAAAGTGTCGAATATCGGGGCCTGATGCTGAGAAGTTCTTAGATTATTTTGTGGCTAATAGGATCCCAAAGAATATTGGTCAAATTGGTTTGTGTCATGCGCTTAATACACAAGGTGGGGTGCATTCCGAATTTACTATTCTTAGAGAGTCTGAGAATTCTTTCTATTTGGTTTCTGCCGGAGCCCTTCAAAGACTTGATCATGATTATATTAGAAGATTTATGCCAACAGATGACTCTGTTCACTATACTCATTTGACGGATGCGATGGGCGTGCTAGTTATTGCCGGACCCAGATCTCGTGAGTTATTAAATAAAGTATCCTCTGCAGATTTTTCAAATGAATCGTTTCGATGGCTAACAGCACAAAATATTGAAATTGATGGGTGCCAGCTAAATGCTATGCGTGTTAATTATGTTGGTGAGCTTGGTTGGGAATTACACCATCCAATTGAGCATCAAAATCAGATATTTGATGCTTTATTTGCTGTTGGTGCTGATTTAGGGCTTAAGCCATTTGGAATTCGAGCTATGGATACAATGCGAATCGAAAAATCTTATCGGATGGTTGGGACTGAATTATCTATTGAGTACTCTGCTTTCGAATCAGCTATGGATCGTTTCATCTGTCTTGATAAAGGTGATTTTCTTGGCCGCGATAAATTAATAGAATGGCAAGAAAGGGGCATCGAAAATCAACTGGTTACTTTAGAAATTGATGGTATAAAAGATGCAGATGTACTGGGTAATAATGCATTAACATTAAATGGAGAATTAGTTGGCCGTGCAACTGGTGGTGGTTTTGGCTTTAGAGTTAATCGATCACTGGCACTGGCAATGGTAAAACCAAATTATGCAACACTAGGTTCTGAGTTCTCTATAGATATCCTTGGCGAGTCATTCCAAGCTAGAGTAATAGCAGATAGTCCATTTGATGGAAAAAATGAACGACTTCGTGATGTCAATGGCGCAAATGCTTAAGTAATTTTTAATATAAAAATATTATGAAAAAATATTCAGCTTTTAGTTTGTTTAAGAATGCACTCACCAATAATAAAAATTGGCAGGCATCATGGCGAGACGCGTCACCCAAATCTAAATATGATGCAATTATAGTGGGCGGTGGCGGTCATGGCTTAGCTACAGCATATTATTTGGCAAAAAATCATGGAATGAAAAATATAGCCGTAGTTGAAAAAGGTTGGATTGGTGGTGGTAATACGGCTCGAAATACAACAATAGTAAGATCTAATTATTTATGTAAAGAATCATCATTGCTTTATGAGAAGTCATTGAAGTTATGGGAAGGTTTGAGTCAGGATATTAATTTCAACGTCATGTTCAGTCAGCGTGGTGTATATAATCTAGGACATACATTGCAAGATATGCGCGACATTGAGAGAAGGGTGAGCGCAAATCAATTGAATGGCATTGATGCGGAAGTTGTAAATGCTCAACAAATCAAAGAAGCCATACCATTAATTAATACTTCAGCAACAGCTCGGTACCCCATTCTTGGAGCTTCATTACAACGGCGTGCCGGAGTAGCAAGACACGATGCGATCGCTTGGGGTTATGCTAGAGCAGCCAGTGAGCTTGGTGTAGATATTATTCAGCAGTGTGAAGTGACGGGCATTCGGAAGAATGGATCTCAAGTAACAGGCATTGAAACTACTCGTGGTTATATTGAAAGCAAAAAAGTAGGCGTAGTTGTTGCGGGGCATGCATCAGTATTAGCGGACATGGCAGGCATTCGCTTGCCCCTTGAAAGCCATCCTTTGCAAGCTTATGTATCTGAACCATTAAAGCCAGTGTTAGATACAGTTATTATGTCCAATGCTGTGCATGGTTATGTTAGTCAATCTGATAAGGGAGAATTAGTAATTGGAGCTGGTATTGATTCTTATATTGGTTATGGCCAAAGAGGAAGTTTCCATACCATTGAGCATTGTATGCAAGCAATAATAGCCTTATTTCCAAATTTTAGTCGGGTAAGAATGTTGCGCCAATGGGGTGGAATAGTAGATGTGTCTCCAGATGCATGTCCAATTCTTAGTAAGACGCCTGTCGAAGGCTTATATTTAAATTGCGGCTGGGGAACTGGTGGATTCAAAGCCACACCAGGTTCAGGCTGGACTTTTGCTCATACCATCGCAAATAATCAACCGCATGAATTGAATGCACCATTTTCTTTAGATCGTTTTTCAACCGGCGCTTTGATTGATGAGCATGGCGCAGCAGCAGTAGCGCACTGATTAGGTAGAGAAAATGTTATTGATAAAATGTCCTTGGTGTGGAGAGAGAGATGAAACGGAGTTTTCATATGGCGGTGAAGCTGCTATTAAACGACCATTAAAACCAAAAGATTTAAATGATAAGGACTGGGCTGACTATCTCTTTATGCGTAAAAATACACGTGGCCTGTTCCTGGAGCAATGGAATCATAGTGTTGGATGTCGTCAGTGGTTTCTTGTAGAGCGAAATACAGTTACTTATGAAATTATTTCCACCAAAAGAATGAATAGTGATGCACTCAATTCTGAGGATTCTCAATAATGCAAACTAATCGACTGAATCAAGGTGGATTTATTGATCGTCATAAAACACTGCGATTTACTTTTAATGGCCAGTCTTATTTTGGTTATCAAGGAGATACTTTAGCCTCCGCATTAGTTGCTAATGACATTAAAATAGTTGGAAGAAGTTTTAAGTATCATCGCCCAAGAGGAATAATAGGCAGTGGCGCTGAGGAACCTAATGCCATTTTTCAAATTGGCAGCGGTGCCACCACAGAAGCTGGAATGCGGGCCACACAAATTGAACTCTATGATGGTTTAGTGGCTAAAAGTGAAAAAGGATGGCCAAGTTTATCTTTTGATATTGCGATCATCAATGACTGGTTTAGTAAGTTATTTGGAGCTGGTTTTTATTATAAAACGTTTATGTACCCGGCTAAGTTTTGGAAAATATATGAATATTTTTTACGTAGAATGGCTGGCTTAGGCCGGGCTCCAAAACAACCAGACCCAGATCATTATAGTCATCAGAATATCCATTGCGATATCTTGATTGTTGGAGCTGGACCAGCAGGTTTAATAGCTGGAGTATCAGCAGGAAAATCTGGTGCTAAGGTGATTATTGCTGATGATCAAGCTATGTTTGGAGGATCTTTATTAGCCTCTAAAGAAATAATAGGTGGTCAAAGCTCAGAAGAATGGATTGCCTCTCAAGTTGAAATTTTAAAGACATTACCAAATGTTACCTGTTTACCTAGAAGTACTGTATTTGGTTATTATGATTATAATTTTTTAACTATCAACGAGCGATGCACTAACCATTTAAGCGAATTCACAGCAGGAAAAATCCGACAGAAATTGTGGCGAGTAAGAGCTAAGCGAGTTGTTTTAGCTCAGGGCGCTTTTGAGCGCCCCTTGGTATTTCCCAATAATGATCGACCTGGCATTATGTTAGCTTCTGCAGTATCAAATTATATTCATCGCTATGGAGTGATTCCGGGAAAAAATGCGGTTTTATTTACCAATAATGACTCTGCTTATCAAGCTGCTATCGATATAAAAACGGCTGGTGCGCAATCTGTTCTTATTGTTGATAGCCGATCAGAACAGCCTTCTGATATGGTCGATGCTGCCAAGAAATGTGGAGTTGAATTGCAATTTGATGCTGTCATCAGGAATGTGATTGGTAACAAAAGTATTAAAGCCGTTCAAATATCAGCTTACGATGCCAGTGACAATACATGTAAAGATAAAGCTGAAAAAAGAGATTGTGACTTATTGATTTATTCAGGGGGGTGGAGTCCCGCGGTTCACCTCCATTCTCAATCTGGAGGAAAAAATAAATGGGATAATGAGCGTCATTGTTTTGTTCCAGGTAAGCCCAGCCAAGCATCATCCTCAATCGGTTCATGCAATGGTACCTGGATTCTTGAGGATTGCCTTAAAGAGGGTATTACTTGCGCTCAAGAAATGGTTACCAATCTTGGTTTTAAAGCTGTAGATATGAAATTACCAAGTTCGAAAAAAACTAAAATAAATCCAATGATGCCTCTTTGGCAAGTAATCGCTAAAGACTCATCTGAAAATTTACCAAAGCAATTTGTGGACTATCAAAATGATACGACTGTCTCTGATATATATCTTGCTGTAAGAGAGGGCTATACAGGTATTGAGCATGTTAAGAGATATACGGCTCTTGGCTTTGGAACAGATCAAGGGAAATTAGGTAATATTAATGGTATGGCAATATTGGGGCAGGCTCTTAAAAAACCGATAGAGCAGATTGGAACAACCACATTTCGTCCAGCTTATACACCCGTGACCTTCGGGGTTGTTGCGGGCGAAGATATTGATGAAATGTTTGAGCCGACCAGAAAAACAGCCATACATGATTTTCATGCTGATAGAAAAGCGCCTTTTGAAATAGTCGGACAATGGTTACGTCCATGGTATTTTCCTGAAGATAATGAGGATATGCTCAGTGCTGTTAGTCGTGAATGTATCGCGGCTAGATCATCTCTTGGAATTATGGATGCCTCGACATTAGGTAAGATTGATGTTTGTGGAAAAGATGCAGTTTCTTTTTTGGAGAAAATCTATACACATGATGTCGCTAAGATGGCTATTGGTCAATGCGCCTATGGAATTATGTTGGGTGAAGATGGAATGATTAAGGATGATGGCGTTATGGCACGTCTAGGTGAAAATCATTTCTATTTAACCACTACTACTGGTGGTGCGGCTAATGTGATGAGCTGGCTTGAACAATGGTTACAAACTGAATGGCCACATTTAGATGTTTATATGACATCCTTGACTGATCATTTATCTACAATCGCTTTGGTTGGTCCTAACAGTCGACGAGTATTACAAACTTTAGTAAATACCGACTTGAGTGCAGAATTTTTTCCATTTATGCGAACCTGTAAAAGTGAGATAGCGGGCATTGCAATAGATTTATATCGAGTTAGTTTTAGTGGCGAACTTGCTTTTGAGGTTAATGTTAATAGTAATTTTGCGTTACATCTATGGAATCTCCTGATGAAAGCTGGGAAAGATTTCGGGATTACACCTTATGGCACTGAAACCATGCATGTTCTCAGAGCTGAGAAAGGATTTATTATTGTGGGTCAAGATACAGATGGCTCTGTCAATCCTTTAGATGCCGGTTTGGGATGGTTGATTTCTAAAGAAAAAGATTTTTTGGGTAAACGCTCTCTTGAAAGAGCTGATTCTTTGCGTAAGGATAGAAAACAGTTGGTTGGATTACTTTCAGTTGATAATAAAAGTGTCATACCTGAAGGTGCACAACTAATTGAGAAAAAAGCCACTTCTGGACCAACACCTATGTATGGCCACGTTAGTTCCAGTTATTACAGTCCTATTCTGGGGCATCCCATTGCGCTGGCATTAGTTCAATCTGGAAGAAATCGTTATGGTGAAAAGTTATTGGCCGTATCATCCGATGCAAAAGCAATAGAAGTCAGTATCACAAAACCAATATTTTATGATCTGAAAGGGGAGCAACAGCGTGTTGAATGAAAACAAGAACTACGCTCTTGATGACTTTATCAACGAAGAAAAATCATCCTTATCATCTTCACAAGGATTAGGAATTAATATTCGCGCAGAAATTAATTTTTTAAATATTAGAGGTTCTATTAATGACAGCGATTTTATAAAGCATGTCGAAGCAGTTTTTCAGCAAGCTTTGCCTTTAGATTTCAATACTTTTAGTGTTGGAGAACATCATATTTATTGGCTTGCTCCAGATGAATGGCTGGTTGTTACTGAGCATGATTTAAAGCCAATTTTGCAGAAAATATCACCAGAAATTGATCTATATATTACCAATCAGACAGGAGGTTATACGCAATTAATCCTTCAAGGTGACTATGCTCGCTCTCTTTTATCAAAAGGGTGCACCTTGGATATTGGTGAAAAGAAATTTTTGATCGGACAATGCGCACAAACAGGATTAGGAAAAGCTGGAATTTTATTGGCCTTGACTGACTCCAAACCTTCTTTCAATATAATTGTCCGCCGCAGTTTTGCCGAGTATGTGGGGTTATGGCTTAAGCAATGCGGAAATGAATTTGGAGTAAATTTTACACATAAGCATTAAGAGCGGCTAAACTTATTTTTATCTTTTATATTTGATAGGTAGAAGTTTAATGAATGCTATAGCTAAAGTTATAGTGGGGCCCAAAAATATTGGGTTTTTACTACTCAATAACTTTACCTTAATATCTTTTTCCTCAGCAATAGAGCCATTGCGTTTGGCCAATGATGCATTGAAGGAAAAAATTTACACTTGGAGTACTTTCTCAGAAAAAGGTGAGACAGTATTGTCCAGTGATGGGATAAATATTAATGTTGATTTTTCAATCAATTCTGAAGTGGCGTTAAATAAAATTGATTTACTTATTGTTTGTGGTGGCTTAGAGATTGAAAAAAATTACTCTAAAAGTATTGCCCGTTTTTTGAGAAATGTTGATTCTAAAGAGATTTCTTTAGGGGCAATTTGTACAGGCAGCCGTATATTGGCAATGGCTAATTTATTGAATGGCTATTCATGTAGTGCTCATTGGGATGGATTGAGTACTCTGAGTAATTTATTTCCCAATATCAATGTGCGTCGAAATTTATTCACTATAGATCGCGATCGATTCACTAGTAGTGGAGGAATTGCCCCATTTGATATGATGCTTAAAATAATAAGAGATAGATATGATCTAACAGTTAGCTCGGCTGTGGCAGAACAATTTATTTCAGATAGAATTCGACGCGGTGATGATGAACAGCGTATTCCTTTAAAGCATTTAATTGGTTCACTGTCAGTGCAACTAATGTCTGCTGTGCAATTGATGGAAGCTAATATTAGAGAGCCAATTAATCAGACTGATCTTGCTGCCTATATGGGATTATCTACCAGGCAGTTACAGCGTCTCTTTAAACAATATCTCAGTTGTAGTCCATCTCGATATTATCTGCAATTACGATTACAAAGAGCAAAAAATCTTTTACAGCAAACCTCATTAAGTATCCTTGAGGTTACCGCCGAATCAGGTTTTATATCTGTTTCTCATTTTAGCAAAAGTTATAAAATATACTTTGGTTATCCACCTAGTATCGAACGAAAATAATTAAATAAAAGATATTGCTAGTTTCTTTTTTCTGTTTGATAGAGTGCTTTAGAAAGGCCAAGTATCATTAGGATCAAAACAATTGAAAAGGGTAATGCAATAGCAGTAGTTGCTGTTTGGAGTGCAGTTAGACCTCCCGCTAGAAGAAGCAATCCCGCAACAAGACCTATTATGACACCCCAGAATATTCTTAATGCTTTTGGTGGATTCGTTTTACCGCTACAGAGGATGGTGCAGATTACAAGAGTTCCCGAATCAGATGAGGTTACAAACCAAGTAGCAATTAATACTGTTGCCAATAAAGCAACTGGCCAAGTTGCCCAACCTAAGTTAAGCAATTCAAAAGTTCTAAAGAGAGCTTGGGTCATGTCTTGATTGACAGCCTGGACTAAATTTCCTGACTGATTCAATTGAAGATCTAATGCTGTTGCTCCTAGAACACATAACCAAATAAAGCCGATGAAGGTGGGCACAAGTAAGGTCCCAATAACGTATTCTCTTAAGGAGCGCCCTCTTGAAATTCGAGCCATAAACATTCCTACAAACGGCCCCCAAGAAACCCACCAACCCCAATAAAAAAGAGTCCATGCCGTCTGCCAACCAATTTCATTACTAGGATCGACCCAAATACCCATTGGCAGAAAAGTTTGCAGATAATCTATGCTGCCATAGAATATTGAGCTGATAATGGCCAATGTTGGTCCAGCAAAAAGAAGACAACCAATGAGGATTATGCATAACCAGATATTCAATTCACTGAGCTTACGAATACCCCGATTAACTCCCGATACGGCAGATATAGTCGCTATTGCTGATACTACCAAGATTAGTCCTAATTTAAATAAAGGTGTGGCTTCAATATTAAAGAGATATTCTAAGCCACTAGCCATTTGTGAAGCTCCTAAACCTAAGCTCACAGCAATACCAAATAAAGTACTGAAAACAGCCAATAAATCGATAAAATCGCCAGTTAATCCATAAATTCGATCTCCAATAAATGGATACAATGAGGATCTGATTGTTAATGGAAGCCCTTTGCGATAAGAAAAATATCCCAAGCATAAACCAATAACGGAATATATTGCCCAGCCGTGTAAACCCCAATGAAATAGTGTGACCCTTTGAGCAATAACAGCCGCTTCATCCGTGACTGGTTGGATATTCTCCAAAGCGAGAAATGGATTTTGTTGCAAGTGTATAATGGGTTCAGCTACACCAAAAAAAAGGATGCCAGTTCCAATACCTGCCCCAAATAGCATTGAGAACCAAGAAAATCTACTGAATTCTGGTTTTTCTCCGTCTTTTCCCAAGGTGACATGCCCATATGGCGAAACAATTAGGAGTAAGGTAAAAACCATCACAATAGTGACTATCCATATTAAATAACTGGAAAAGTAATTGGTTATTAGTGTTTGCCAATACATAACAAATTGATTAACTAAATCAGGACTGCTTAAGATAAAACTAAGGAATGAGCCTATGATTATTGTGGCGGTAACTGCAAGGCGTATATTGGTTCCTTCTAAGTGATCCATTAATCTTTTCATTTAAGCGATGCTCTAATTAATTCGTTAGTATAAATAAATATTCTAAGAATTTTTATTTTCGAAGATATGACTCTATAATTAACTTTCTGGTGGACTAAATACTCGGGCAAAATAATCTGTAATTTTATTTGTTAATTTCTCTGAATTATTATTTTTTATTCCTGAGAGTTCGATTGCCAGAGCTTTTTTGAATTCAACCTGCATTTCACGTGCAATCTGAATTCTTTGTGCCTGAGGTGAGCCAGCTCCATGCATTGATTCTGTAAGGTAACCGACCGCATTTCTTCCTAAGGTCATATTCTCTATCAGACGAAGTATTCTCACTCTATTCTCTGTGGGTATTTCTTTTCGACCTTTAAGGTATTTTTTTAATAAGATTCCAATTTTTGGGTGATCAAAATCTTTTTGTGAAGGCAGTGTAGCAACCAATCCGCCGGCAATATCATGAGCTAGTCTACCAATTTCATAGGTAAATTTGGTCACATGATGCTTACAGACATTCGCCAGCATGTCATCACAAATATAAGCACCAGAAGCGGTCTCATGAGATTGGTAGCTTGATGCTATTCCGGTAGCGTAAATTGTCTCATTGAGATGAGTCATTTCAGTTAGCTTGTCTTTTATATGTGAGGCTTTCTCGACACCATTATATTCAGCCGCAGCTGCGGCGGCACCAATAAGAACATCTCCAACGCCAGATTTACAAACATAACTTCGACGATGATAGCAAGTAAATCGCTCTACAAGCATAGCTGCAAAATCGTATTCACCATTCATAAAAATTCTTTCATTTGGAATGAATACATTATCAAAAATGACCATAGCTTCTTGTCCAGCATATTGTGCATTACCCACATCAATATCACCTTCATCCAAAGAGCGAGTGTCACAAGATTGTCGTCCATAGATATAAGTGATGCCTTTTGCATCAGTTGGAATCGCACCAACTATTGCATAGTCTATGTCTTTTTCACCCAATCTGATTGTCGGCATGACTATCATCCAATGAGAATTTAAACATCCCGTTTGATGCGCTTTGGCCCCACTGATGTATACGCCTTTATTGGTTCTCTTGGAAATATGTACATATAAGTCAGGATCGTTTTGTTGGTGTGGCGCTAAACTACGATCCCCTTTAACATCTGTCATGGCACCACCAATGACAAATCCGCCATTTTGAACCATAACAACAAATTCTTTGAACTTTTTATGATACGAACCATTGTATTTTTCATCCATTTCATATGTCACCGAAAACAATGAGTTCAAAGCATCCATTCCAACGCATCGTTGAAAGCAGGTTCCAGTTAACTGACCAAGGCGGCGTTGCATTTTGTTTTGCATAACCACATCTTCAGGAGACTGTGCAATATGCAGAAATCGGTTAATCCTTTTATTGGTAAAAGGAGAAATTACCGATGCAATTTCTGGATTCTCGATAGCAAGATCATATGTTTTTGCAACTGCATTGACTGAAGGTCTGATAATTGGATGATCAATGGGTTCATCTATCTGCTCTCCAAAGTAATAAACGATTAGATTACGATTACGCAAACTATCAAAATAATCTTTGCTTGTTTTTATCGAAATTTCTTTAATCATTTGTATTCGACCACCCTCATATCGAAATTTAACAATATAATCATTATCTTATTTTAATCAATTCTGTGGATTTCAGTTTTCAGATAAATCTCATACTACTACATAAGCAATAGCAATATAAAATATTGATGCAGCTCCTGCAGCTATTAAAGCATATGGAAATTGTGTTATTGCATGCTTCATAGGGCTGATATCACAACTTTGTGCCGAGAGCACAGTAGCATCTGTATAAAAGCAGGCATGACTTCCAAAAGATCCTGCTGAGAGTAAAGCTCCAATAATTAGCGGGATAGGTACTTCTAGGGCAACACCTAAGGGCATTACTATGGGTATTGCAATGGCAAATATTCCCCAATTAGAAGCTGTGGCGAATGACATGAATGCCATTGAGATGAACACAATGACTGGAAATAAAATGGGAGACATAAAAGGTTTAACTGATTCCATAATAAATTGTGGAAAACCCAATTGATCATTGATCGTTTTAAACATGAAAGCGGCTATGACAATCATCAAAGGTGGAATCATTATTTTAAAACCTTCGAGCATTGCATCGAGAGCTACATACATATTGATCAACTTTAAACCTATCATAATTGGTACAGTCAGCATTAACGCTGCAATAATACCTCGTAATAAATCAATATCGTTTAACCATGTAAATGCAATAAGTACAATCAAGGGAAGAATAAAAGCCCACATGTTGGCTTTCTGCTTTGGGGTTTTGTAATTAATGTCTTCAGTTGGCTGTTTGGCGTAGTCTTTTTGAGATGCAATTAACTCCTCATTTTTCATGGGTCCGATAAGAGGAAATCGGCCAGTTGCGACGAAAGGAACAAGAAAAAGAGCAATGATTGGGTAAAACATAAAAGGTATAGCGGCAATGTAATGACTCATTCCATCGCCTAAAGAGATCGCATCGGTTGATTCAAGTATGACAGAGAAATAAACCGCCCAAGTAGATATAGGAATCAAAACACATGTTGGTGCTGCAGTGGAATCAACAATATATGAAAGCATAGAACGCGATACTTTGAATTTATCGGTTACTTTTTTCATGGAATTACCGATAACAATTGCATTTAGATAGTCGTCTAAAAACATTGTCAGTCCAAGCAGCCAGGTAATGATGAGTGATTTATTTCTGGTGTTTGCTTTTTTCGACATGGTGTCTGTGAATGCTGCAACACCTCCGGTCGCAATTAATAGATAGAACAAGCTCCCCATCAAGCCACAGACCATAATTATCCATCCAATTTGAGGGTCTTGCATAACCGAAAGAGTAATGTCAGAAAAAGAGCCAAGTAAATTTTCTGGAGAAACCAATAATATACCAATTACAACACCAGTAATAAGTGCAGCGACAGGCCTATTAGTGAGTATTGCTGTTGCAAGAACTATAAAAGTAGGTAGCAATGTTATCAATCCCGAATTCTCCATCTTCTTATTCCTTTTTGAGTTTTAATTTACGTAAATGTTCTGGTTAGAAACCAGAAAAAACCAAGACCAAATAAACCGCCAGAAAGGATAGATGGAAGTGGTTCCTTGATTAATGACTTTGCATAATAATAAATTATCCAACATAAAGAGATGATACAAATTTGCCCAAATTCTAGCCCTAAATTAAATCCCAATAATGGCCACAAAATATTGCTGCTGGTCATGCCAGTTTCACTAAGGAACCCGGCGAATCCCAAGCCATGCACAAAACCAAATAAGAGAGCTATTATCAGTAATAGATATTTGGTGTTTTTAACATAGTGACTGTATGAAATTTTACAAAGATTTAGATAGCTGTATGAAAATATTCCCAAGCCAAAATAACAGATTAGATCTCGAGTTGAAATTTTTCCAAAGTAGAAAGCAGCTACACCGAGACTAATTAATAATATCGTGAAGCTATTGGTGAGTAATAATTTAGTATTATTTTTGTAGTTACTGTATTCAATGGCCATCAACATAATGGTGAAACCTATAACAATTTCTACGATGCGACTATTAGTTGAGACCATACCAGCGGTAGCGGCGAATAAACTGGCACTGTGCCCTATCGTAAAACCAGTGATTGCTATAATACTTCGTTTGACTGAAGCGGCAACTAAGAGTATCCCAAATAAGAATGCAAGATGATCATAGCCACCTAAGATGTGCTCTATTCCAAGCACAAAGAAATTACCAAATGATTGATTTTTCTTCATCGTTTCTCTGGTATTTATTTCCCAGGGAGAGGAAGCATTATTTATCAGTAGTTCTGAGATCAGTTGCCCTTGATGATAAATTTTTGCAAAGTGCGAATGGGAAGGTGAGAGTTCAAAAATCGCCCTGTAATCGATTTTTGTGGGCGGAGTTTGTGGGCAATTAAATTGCAATTCGACTCTAATAAACCCTTCGGATGCCTTAAGAATATTACTTGAACCAAGTGAGCAAATTGTTTGCTTACTAAAGACATGTACATTATCTACTGCATGTTCTAAAAACGATGAAGAAAGTGAGTTATTACTCTGTGTTATTAGTGGTAAGCGAGTTACTTCATGACTTGGAATGGTAATGATTCCAGTTATATCATTATTAAATAGAGTCCAATTTGAGTAACTTTCACTTTTATTATGAGCGAATAAATTAGTCGCCATAATCGACCAAGCTATAATAAAAATAACTGATCTGATGATTAATCTATTGGTCATTTATTTCAGATAGCTTAATTGTGGCGCTCTCTTTTAGGTTATTGATGTATTTTCTGAGCTTCTCGTCAGCCTTGAATCTCATATATTCATTAATTACTTGGTATTTTATTTGATCATAAGGTTGAGTAATTGATTCTTTTCGTTGAATAATTTCTACTAGATACCATCTTCCTTGTGAAAAATTAATAACAGTTTTTTTCTCGGGATTAGTTTTTATTAAAGAGACAAGCGTCGGTCCAATATATTCTCTGAGCTTGTTCATAGTGAGTAAACCTTGAGGAATATTTTTCAGGAGACGCGTGTTTTTTCTATTAGATACAACCTTATCCTCTTGGATAGCTACTTGAAGTGATAATGCATCATTTTCAGTCTCGGTGGTCCAGGCTTTCACTGCTATGGCGCTTGGATAAGTGAACCGTTCTTGATGTGAGTGATAATATTCAACGAGTTCATCATCACTTGGCTGTATGGCTGCCACTTCATTATTAATGGAAGCTATTAGTGCCCTTACAATAGAACCTCTAACATCATTATCAGTATCTAGCATACCTAAAGCTAAACCTCTTTGAACCAGAAGTTCTTCTTCAATCAGTCGTTGTAATACCCATTCACGATCAATAGTGTTTAATTCATCTTTCGTATCGGTATTAAATCTATCAAGGGCACGTAAATAAGTTTCCCTGGAGATTGTTGTTTCATTGACTACTGCAGCAACCTCAACGCCGACGGATTGACTATTGTTGACTCCGGTAAAGATACCGTAACCTGCAAATATTAATCCAGTAAATGCACCGACGAATAGCCACGCTAAATTAATATTATAATTTTTTCTTTGTATCATCGGGATAGTTAGAGATTTGCTTAATTTAGAGAAGCTTGAGTGTTGTCATTACCCCAATCTACAAAGATCGGCGACGACCAAGCACGCTCTTCGTTAATTGCCAGGCAATCATCATTCATATCACCGCGCCGATCTCCGTAACAAAGATTAACTTTTTTACAGTTACCCTCTGCATCATATTCACACCTGAGATTATCAGCATTCACTGCGAGACTTGGCGACTCAATAGCTCTTACATAATAAACGGCATCTCTCCCAAGAGTGGGATACTCCTCATCAATAAAATTAACTTCACAACCATCAGGGTCGGCAGAGCAGTCGAAGGTTTTCCATGGATCTTGAATTAGACCAGCTATATCCTCATTGGGTGTAATTTGAGGAAGTATTCTTATTATTTCAATACGCGTAATCAACTTTCTAGTATCTGATGGGTTGTAGCATTCCCCACGACATAAATTCTCCAAACGTTCAGGAGTTAGGGCATTGTAGGTGTAATCAGGGCAGCCGGGCTTTTGTTCAAAGGCGCCGATCGCCCTCACTTCAAATTCAGGTGCAGTGGTCATGGCAACTTCATCACCCATATTGACTGAGGCATTGATGCTATTTTCTTTTGTATTGAACCAAAGTAATATCCGATCACCGCTAGTTCCATAAACTGCTTTTTTCTGCATCGAATCCCAAATAGAGTTCCGATCCCTTCCACTTGAATGGACGGCCATTAACCCGCCGGTAGTGAAGAACGAAGCTTGTCTCTCTCGTTCAGTGATCATTAAGGGTACTATATCCAATCTTCTGACTTTTGAAGTGGTTTTGATCAAATTTAAGTCCTCTCTCCCAATCATTAAATCTGATCCTAAGTCGATATTATCGGAAGAGGCGATTGGCTCACCATCATTAAAACGAAAAGCTCTTTCAGCGGTCTTTGTGGCTGGACCGAGAACTGATTCTGTCATCCCTCTCCTTGAAAATTCTTTATATCCAGTTCCTGGTCTCGCTGAATGATTATCACTTGAGGCCATAAAACCAAATCTAAATCGACGAGGATTTTCAGGGTCATCAAAATTAGTCTGTGCCATTATGTATTGTGCCGCACCGCCAGGGCGATAATTAAATGCGGGTATATAACAATCTTTACACTGTCCAGAATCTAACCAATCTTCAGGACCTTCTCCTCGAACAGTCAAATGACCACCGGTACCGGCATTGACATAATCTTGTCTCGCGGTAGCAGCTCGCTTCGCACATTCGGCGGCAGATTCACCAATAGCCAGACATCGATCTTCAATTATTTGTCCAGCACGATGACAAGATGGTAGATAATCATTGGTTGGGGCTGGACAAATCGGCTGTTGCTTATCATTCATTTTAGTCGCTCTAAAATCACGATATTCCTCTGAATTCCCGTGACCTGAAAATACCTCAAGAAGTGTTTGTCTGTCCGGATCAAAATTATCACCAATGAGTTGTTTATTGAATTCAGAGGCGGGAGGCGTATAAAAACCCCAAGTAGTGCCATGCGGAATAACCATTGATTCAAAGCCCCAATCATCTAATTTAGAGAAGAGTTCTGCCGGAGTTTCTGCACCTTCTCGGCAATCACTTGGGAGTTCCCATACAGATTTTCCAGGCTCACATTCCTTTGATTGTCTTAGTTCATGTAAATAGAGATTGAAATCAAGCATTCGTTGATTTGGATCTAATGCGAATAAAATAGGCCCATTTCTTAGTGGTAAGCCTCTTAAAGCAGAGTTAGCAATACCCCCTGAGTGTATCGGTCGCTTAGGAACTTTTTCAGTTTCAATATCTCTGAATATTACATTTTTATGACCAAAATGAGTATCTGGAGTGGCCCCCACTTGCGTCCATTCCCACCCAAGAAATGCAACGGTATCAGGGTTTGGTCCATTACCTCCAACCGCATTACACTGCTGAATAGAGCTAACAGTCTCTGACCAGCGTCTCGGGGTAGATGCTTCGGCATGATCGTTGATTGACCAAAAATCAAGGGCAGAGCAAAATCTAGCAAAATCACATGCATCAGCAAGTGGATGTGAACCCTCACCCTGAAGCATCGGGAGACTTCCCAAGAATGCATCAAATGAGAGAGTGGTATGAGCATGTAAGTCACCAAATAGAATTTGCTTGGTATTATCTGCACTAATATTTGTGGCCGCTTGAGTTTGTATCAGAGCCCTTTCTTTAGTTACCTCTATGGGAATCATTTGGTTGGTAATTTCACCTGGCCCATCATGGATACCTAACCAGCCATATGCGATTACAAAAAAAGAACCTATTGCCACTGTAGTTAGAGTTAATAAACTAAATATAATTTTATTTATTGGTTTTGAGAGCATTTTTTATTCCTTTTTTCAGGACCTTATTTGAATTGGTAAAAATTTTTCTCAATTTTTTGTTTAAAGCAATTCAATCGAAGGTCAAGCATCACTTATATAGAGCCTCAAAGCAATGATGTTTTTTATCCAGATTAAAAATTATATCTGCTTTATTTGGCATCTTAAGTAAATTTTCTTTTGTCCATCGTTCAAAATGCTGCATGAAAAAAATTAAATTTTTTTCATGCATTAAATTAGTCTTATATTTTTTATTTTTATTTATAAGTTTCGATTCTTGCTTAGCTCGCCAGATATTTAAAATCTCCATATCTGGTGGGTTAAGAACCAGTAAGCTATTAATTAAGTTAGATAGATCTTGGTAATTATGAGCTAATTGTTGATTTACATAGTTTCGCCATACACCATCAGTATCCATGAATTTTTCCAGATGGTTGATTGGCTCTATGAGAAGATTGGATTTGATTGGAGCACTCGCAAGACACCAACCCTCAATAATGATTAGGTCTATAGATCCAGTCACCTGTTGCCATTTTGTGATGGGCTCACGATCATCGTTCGCTTTATTAAATTGAGGGAGCAGAATCTTTCTACCTAACTTAAGATTCTTTAGCTGATCGACGAAATCTAATAATAAATTTATATCATGAGTGCCTGGAACACCTCTAGTAATTAATAAGGGATGTTTGGTTTCACTCAGATGTAACCTTTCTTTTTTGGTGAAATAGAAATCATCGATTGATAACACAACGACACTGCCGTCCAGATGTGGCTGCATCGATGATTTTATAAAATCCGCTAAAGTGGATTTACCAGATCCAATAGGGCCATTTATTCCGAATATGTAAGGTGAAGAAGTATTAATTTTTTTTCTTAGCCATGAAATCAGAGGTATATAATAATGAATTATCAAATCACTAAAATCATCAGGTAACTGGTGTTTATCAATGAAACAGTTAATTGATTCTTGTGAAATTACCTGAGCATAATCTGATTTAGTTTGAATTTTTTTATTCATCAATTAATAAGTATTGGCTAATTCTAATTCCTGAGTGAATCCAAAGTTTGCATGATTTTCTATTTTATCTACATATAAAAGACCATCTAAGTGATCTAGCTCATGCTGGAATACTCGTGCATGGAAATCTGAAACATCTCTCGTAATTTTTGTACCCAAAAGATCATATCCTGAATATCGAATTTTTTTGAATCGTGGCACTAAACCTCGCATACCAGGAATACTCAAACAACCCTCCCAGCCGGATTCAGATTCCGCCTCTAGTATTTTAAAAGTAGGATTAATTAATACTGTCAATGGGATGGCAGGACTTTGAGGGTATCTTGAGCTTTCTTCAAAACCAAAAATTATTACACGTTTTAGTATACCAATTTGGATTGCTGCCAAACCGACACCATCGTTTGCTATCATAGTATCTTTCATATCTTCAATTAATTGAGATAGTTGTGGCGTATTGAATTCTTTAATGGGCTTGGCAATTTCACGTAAAATCGGATTACCCATTCTTAATATTTTTCTCTCGGCCATAAATTTTTACCATTACTTCATATGAAAATACTGTTGAGATATATTTATGATAATAAATATTTCAAATTACGTTCAATAAGCATACAAGAATGTTAAATTAATTTATGAATTAATTTTTTGGAAAAATTATATATGCATAATATTTTTTACTGGTCTATGGCCGTTGCTGTTGGTGGATTTCTCTTTGGCTTTGATACTGCAGTTATATCTGGGGCTGATCAACCTCTGCAAAAATTATGGAACTCAAGTGACCTCCTTCATGGGGCGATGGTCATGTCATCAGCTTTATGGGGTACTGTTTTAGGCGCCCTCAGTGGAGGGGTATTATGTGAGCAGTTTGGACGAAAAAAGATTCTAATTTCGTTAGCAATACTGTATCTATTTTCAGCGCTAGGTTCAGCTTTAGCGAGTGATCCATATTTTTTTGCTTTAATGAGATTGTTGGGTGGATTCGGAGTTGGTTTATCTTCCATAGTAGTTCCGGCTTACATTGCTGAGATAGCTCCAGCTAATCAGAGGGGTAGACTGGTTGCTCTTTATCAATTTCAGATAGTATTTGGGATTTTAGTGGCATTTCTGTCTAATTACATTCTCTCTGAATACTTTGCTTTGAATTGGAGATGGATGTTGGGCATAGAGATATTACCTGCGATGATATTTTTAGCGATGGTAACAAGAGTACCCGAAAGCCCAAGATGGTTACTTCTGAGAAGAAATAATGAGGTTGAATGCCGTCGAATATTAAATATTATTGATCCCAAATTGGCTGCAGAAACTATAACCAGTATTAAAGATGCGCAGCAAGATTTTAATCAGGATCGTTTATTTTCTGGTTTATATAATACCCCGATAGCACTAGCTTTTTTTATTGCTTTATTTAATCAACTCTCCGGTATAAATTTTATTATTTACTTTGCACCACGTATATTTTCTCTGGCGGGATTAAGCGATTCGATTGCCTTATTGTCTTCTGCAGGAGTTGGCATGGTTAATCTAGTTTTTACATTACTCGGAATGTTATTGATTGATCGTTTTGGCAGAAAACTGTTAATGATCATAGGCTCTTTAGGGTATATTTTTTCATTAACGATAATTTCATTGGCCTTTTATACAAATGTTGATGGATTGATCGTTGTATTCCTGGTGTTTCTATTTATTGCCTCTCACGCTATCGGACAAGGTGCTGTAATTTGGGTTTTTTTCGCAGAAATATTTCCGAATAATGTCCGTACTAAAGGTCAATCTTTAGGCAGTGGAGTGCATTGGATCTTGGCAGCCTTAATTGCTTTATTGATGCCTTATTTCTTAGGTCAGTATCAAGCTCATATCATATTTGGTTTTTTTGCTCTTATGATGATGATGCAATTAATTTTTGTAATTTTCTTCATGCCAGAAACCAGAAATAAAACCCTTGAGTCTTTGGCAAAGAGCTATAAGTAATACTAGGCTAATTTTTTAGTCTAGATAGAGTGGAGTTAGAGTTTGCAGATCTTAACAAAACTTACATAGACACTCGAGCAAATAAAATTGTAGACTGATACACACAAATTCGTGTGATATTAATAAGCAAATGTAAAATAATGGAGTCTATGAGGATGAGTTTTATTAAGGATATTAAATTATTAATCGTAATTTTGATGGGTAGTTTTTTGATGGGTTGTTCCCAAACAACAAATACTTCTGCTCAGAATTTTGGAAATATTAGTTTTATGAATTCGGGTTCTCCAGAAGCTCAATTAGCATTTCTGACGGGCGTCAAGGCATTACATAGTTTTCAGTTTGATGGAGCTCGTATTGCTTTCGAAGAGGCACAAACCATAGACCCAACATTCGCGATGGCTTATTGGGGTCAAGCTATGAGTGATAATCATCCGCTCTGGGCTCAACAAGATAAGGCAGCTGCTGAAAAAGCACTACATCGTCTTGCGCCAACTTTTGAGGAGCGTTTAGCGAAATCAGGTAGCGACAAAGAAAAAGCATATATGACTGCTATTGAGGCGCTATATTTTTCTTCTGAGGATAAGCTTCAAAGAGATTTTGCTTATTCATCAGCATTGTCTCGTATGCATGAAAGATGGCCCAATGATCATGAGATTTCAATTTTTTATGCGCTTTCATTATTGGGAACCATGCGTCCTGGTGATGATGGTTATCGTCGGCAAGCGCTTGCTGCCTCTATCGCTATGGCTGTCTTTAAGGAAAATGAAAACCATCCTGGTGCCGCACATTTTACAATCCATTCATTAGATGATCCAGAGCATGCAATTCTTGCACTCCCAGCAGCAACAGTTTATGCAAATATTGCACCATCATCGGCTCATGCATTGCACATGCCTTCGCATATTTTTTTACAGTTAGGTATGTGGGATCGAGTAGTGAATTCAAATATTGAAGCTTTTGCAGCTGCAGTAAGCAATAACAAAAAGCTAGGCTTAAAAGAGGGTGGAGAAGATTTCCATACTTTATCTTGGTTAGCTTATGCGAACTTAATGCTTGGTCATTTTGATCGAGCTCAAGAAAATTTAGCTATAGCATCAGCTACTGTTGAGAGAAATCCAGATGATAATCGTGTACTTTCCCGTTATTTGAATATGCGTGCTAGGAATGTAATTGAAACTGGAAATTGCCAGGAAACTGAATTGAAAAGTACTAATTCAGTTGAAGGCCAGCACACAGCATGGATTACAGCAGTTGGCATGTGCGCAGCAAAGAATCTTGATATGGTTACAGCTATTGAGGCGCTAGATCGTTTATCAATGAAGCGAAAGACAACCGAAGAGTCAGGTGAGAGTTATAAAGCATTTGAGATTCAGATTCATGAAAAAGAACTAGGAGCATTAATTAAAATGATGGATGGTGACTTTGACCGGGCTGTTGTTTTAGCTAGGGAAGCTTCTTTAATTGAGCTAGAAAATATGTCAGCGCCTTCCGGCCCACCAGTACCAATGAAACCTGCTGCTGAGATGTATGGAGAAATATTAGCTGCTGCTGGTCGATATAATGAAGCGGTTGATGCATTCAAAGCAGCTTTGAATTGGGTTCCAAATAGAACGCCTTCTATTCTTGGTCTGTCTCTCGCCGCAGCTAAAAGTGGTGATACGGAATTGGCAAAAGAAATGGAGATAAAATTACAATCTACGCCTGGGATTAACTCAGTAAAATTTACTGCCTCACTTTGAGTAAAAATAATTAATAGTAATTAAAAGATATTTATCAGGTGGCAATATAAAAGATTCTCTGGAAAATAAAAAAGCAAAGAAAGGAGTTACCCGTCGAGCATTTTTGGGTACTTCAGCTAGTGCTGCTGCTGTCATTGGAAGTGGTTCCAATGCTAATGCACAAGCGAGCGTTAAAAAAGATACAACAGTCAGTATTCCGGCACCTTCCCCATCTCAATTGGATCGTGATGTTGGAGTTATAAAGCCGCCTACTTCAATCAAGAGAGCTGCCCAGCGCCCTGGCTCTGATTTGATGGTACAGATATTAAAAGATTTGAATATAGAGTTTATTGCAGCCAATCCTGCCTCAAGTTTTGAGGGCCTGCAAGAATCAATCATCAATTACGGCCCAATACCAAATACTATGCCTGAGCTTATTACTGCACTTCATGAGGAATCAGCTGTTGATATGGCTCATGGTTATGCTAAGTGCGAAGGTGCTCCCATGGCAGTGATGTTACATGGAACAGTTGGTTTGCAACATGCTTCTATGGCTATTTACCAGGCGTATCATGACAAGACCCCGGTTATAATTATTGTAGGCAGGGATGATAAGTTTTTCCGTCAAGAGCAAACTGCTAATGATATTGCTGGTCTTACTAGAGCATTTACTAAATGGGACGCACAACCCACATCTCTTAAGGATACCCTTGCTGCAATCCAGCGTGCTTACAAGGAAGCTATAACTCCCCCTATGGGTCCAACAGTGATCGTAATTGACACAGAGTTTCAGAAAGAAGAGGCGGGTGAACTAAAAATACCAACGTATACACCTCCTATTTTTAAAACCATCAATAAAAAACAAGCAAAAAACATAGCACAGAATCTCATGGAGGCAAAAAATCCAAGAATGCAAGTGGGTAAACTTAGGACACCAGAAGGTATTTTGAATGCGATTAAATTAGCTGAATTATCTGGATGTTCAGTAAGAACTGCCGCTACCAGTGGATCAATGAGTTTCCCCGAAAGGCACCCCCAATCTGGCAAAGGAGACGACACAAACTATGATTATATATTAGGGCTGGAATCGGATGGAGCCGATGTTTCAATTCAAGGGCCTACTTTATTATCAAATGTTGAGAATAGAGATCTTACAGAAATTGGTTTTGGTTTTATAAGGGACCCGGTTATTCCTCCAAGACGCAATCTTTCTGGAAAAAATGATATGACAGCAGATGCTGAAGCCAGTCTTCCTATTATTATTGAGCAATTCAAAAGACTTCAGACTCAAGAAGCACTTGATAAAATCTCAGTGAGAATCTTAAGGCATGAAATCGCAAACATAGAAAGTTACGAAACAGAATTAAAGAAAACACTCGAGAAAAAAAGAAAAGGATGGGATTCAAGTCCTGTCAGTCTAGCAAGATTGTATTCGGAATTATGGCCACTCATTAGAGATCTTGATTGGTGCCTGTCTTCTCCAACTGTATTTTCTAGTCGTCATCATGTTGGTCTCTGGGATCACAATAAACCCTATAGTTATTTGGGCATGCATGGGGCTGGAGGTATTGGGTACTGTATTGGTGCATCTGCAGGTGCAGGACTCGCTGCAAAAGAGCGAAATCGAATAGTAATTAATATTCAATGTGATGGAGACTTGAATTATACGCCCGGCTCTCTATGGACTGCGGCACATCATAAATTGCCATTATTAACAATCATGCACAATAATCGAGGTTATCATCAGGAAGTCATGTATCTTCACTATATGGCAGGAGTAAGGGGAAGAGGGAGTGACCGAATGCATATTGGTACCACTCTTAGAGAGCCATTTATAGATTATGCAAAACTTGCTGAAGCATATGGTGTTCAAAGTGAAGGACCTATTGAAAATCCCGAAGAACTTACCGCTGCTTACAAAAGAGGTATAAAAACAGTTTTATCTGGCGAGCCATATCTCATAGATGTTATCACTGAGCCAAGATGAAGAAATTATCTCTATATATACTTATATTGACTGTATTTTTATATGTCCCAACTATAAATTCAGCTACAAATATTAGTAGCGGCGCGTCCCTCTATTTGGATCATGGTTGTTATAGTTGCCATGGCTATAATGGTGCCGGCAGACACCCAATTGCTAATAATGTGAGTGGCATTATGACAAGCGAAACATTATTTATTACTTTCTTGAGGTTAAGAGCTGATATTAATCCATTGAAACCATCAAATAGTATGCCTAATTACAGTGCAGCTGTGATTAATGATCAGGAGGCTAAAGATTTATATGCTTATATAAATACCTTAACAGATAAGCCACCACAGATTGAAAATATACCTACTCTTAAAAATATACTTGAAAACGCTATTAGGAAAACCGAAAAATGAATAAAATCACTCAAAATCTTAAATTATTCGCCTTCATTCTATGTTTAATTTTCTCTCATCAAGAACTGATGGCTCATCACTCAGCAATTGCCTTTGACAAGACAAAATCAGTAACCGTTTCGGGTAAAATCACGCGCTCAGTCTGGCGCAATCCTCATATGGCGATCAATATAGAGGTTCCTGGCGATACGGATAATTCGATTCTTTGGAAGATTGAGGGACCTGGAACCACAATTCTCGCTGGAAAAGGCTTTAATAAAAAATTGCTTATGGATGCAACTAAATCCAGCGAATTTATCACCGTAGTTATGCATCCGCTTCGTTCTGGCAAACCAGGTGGTTTACTGCAAAGAATTACGCTTGCCAGTGGTGATTCTTATCAAGTTGGAGAAGAATATCAAGATCCAGCTGCAGGCGAACAAGAGAGGGTAATCCCTTCTCTGGTGGAATGGACACCTCCACCGAAAGGTGAAACCTGGCAGCAGAGAGAAGCGAAAACCCGCCCAAATAAATTACCTATTATTGCCAGTGACGCAAGACAAACTGGACCGGGTGCATTGGATCCCGAAAACTTAAATAAAAAAAGATCCCCAGCCCCTTTTGATTTAACGGGTATCTGGTCTTTCAGGGGTGAAGATAGGGGCGATCAAAATTATACATCTATGTATGGCTCTTATGAATTTAAACCTCATCCTAAATTTACAAAAAAAGGACAAGCAACCATAGATGAATATCGAAGTTATGCCAAAGCTGGTAAACGTTATTATGAACCGACAGCGAGATGCTATCCAGCCGGAATGCCTCGCTTGATGACGCGCTATGGATCTCTGATGATGCTTCAGCATCCAACAGCAATTTTTATGATATCGAGATTAAATAATGAATACAGAGCAATTTGGTTGGATGGAAGAGATCGTGAGCCAGTTGAAAGTAGAGATAATAATTGGAATGGAGAATCTATTGGACACTGGGAAGGGGATACATTAGTAATAGAAACAGTTGGGTTCACCGATGAAAACCATTTAATACAGCAAGGAATTTTTACTGGTGATCAGCTTAAAATCGTTGAGCATATTACAATGCTTAACGATGCGAATACTTTAAAAATTGATTTTACTATGACTGACCCTGAGCATTGGGAAGGAGAATGGAAGCATACTAAATTCCGCGATCGAACATTACGTGCTGATATTAGAGAAGCTAATTGTTTTGCAGCCGATAATGAACTTCTTCCAGGCATGTAATAACTAAAGGCAACTCATGCAAATAATAAAAAAATTATTACAACAAATTCTGTTATTAAGCCTTCTTATATTTGGCTACTATAGCGCTCAAGCACATCATTCACATGCAAATTTAAATCGTGATGATGTTAGAACTTATAGTGGAATTGTAACCAGATACAGTTGGACAATGCCGCATGTCTTTCTTAAGGTTAAAGCTCCCGATAAAAATGGGAATGTTGTTGAATATAGTATTGAAATGCTTCATCCACCTGCTATGGCTAAACGAGGCTGGGAAAAGAAAAGTTTTGCTAAAGGAGATTTAATCACTTGGCAAGGACCGCATGATTATAATGAATTACGACATTATACGGGACTAAGTTGGGCTGAACGTAAGGATGGTTCAAGGTTATCAATGACAGAAAAGGAAGAAGGGATTGTTGTTCCATCAACAGATTTTTCAGGATTATGGAAAAGATCAGACTTTGATCCAGCGACAGGAAAAGCCAAATTTAATCCTCATTACAAACCTCCTAAAAACTGGCCTCTTACTGAACTTGGCCAAGAAATGGTAGATAATTTTCATGAAGATCAAAACCCTATGGTTAATTGCGGTAACCCTGGACCGCCGAAAGCAATGATTGTTCCTTATCCGGTTATGATTACTAGACCCAATGACAAGACCATCATATTTGAGAGAGAGTTAATGCGTGATGTAAGAGTGATTCATTTGGATCATTCTGTTAAGAGAGAAAATCCGTCTAAACTTGGGCATTCTCTTGGTTGGTTAGAAGGTAATAGTTTAATTATCTCAACGGATAACTTTGTTGATGATCCATGGGGATCTCATACCGGAATAAACTCAAGCAACCAGAAACAACTAACTGAAAAATTTACCTTATCTGGAAATGGTACTTATTTGATTGCAGAAATTACGATCAATGACCCGGTTTATTTGACGAAACCGCATACTTTTTTTCATCGTTGGAAGAAAATTGCTGATCGCGAAGTTATACAGGCACCATGCACAATGGAGAGTGCAAAATTGTACTTACAAGGGGGTTAAAATAACTATTTAACCTCCATTGAAGCTACAAGACAGCCGCATGCAAATTCTGGTATCGGTTGGTAAAAATATATATCACCTTTCCCGCCCGCAGCACCGGCAATCGCAATTGATGTCCTGATTTCAAATGCACCCTGCCCAGCAATATTTAAAACATCCTCATCTTTATAGTTTGTCATAGCACTGTGATTGTTATCTTGCCAATAACTAAGAAATTCTCTGTCCCAGGCTTCATTGATTTTGCCACTGTCCGGCGTGCACGGCCAATGAGAAGTGCCACCGGTTCCGATTAAAGCTATTCTTTCTGGCATATTATCAAATACTTTTCTAAGAGCTGCTCCAAATTCATAGCTTCTGGCTAAAGACGTAAACGGTGGCGATTGACAGTTGATATTTGATGGAATAATGGGAATATCGTAATTGGGTGTCAGATGATGCAAGGGTACCATCATGCCATGATCAAATTTCCATTCTTCAGAATAAGAAACATCAATATCATTCAACAGAGAAGCAACTATTCTTTTTGATAAACTAGAATTTCCAGGAACCTGGACTCTTGCAATACCTAACCATTCAGGATCTTCGATTGGCCCCTCATAATGATTGGCCATTCCAACTGCATAAGTAGGCATATTATCGTTAAAAAAGTTCGCATAGTGTTCTGCTGAAACTAAAAAAATGGCATCTGGACGTACCGCTTCAATTTCATTTCTCAAACGATCAAATTGATTTAATAATAAGGAAAGATCTTCTTGATTGGCTTTTTCTGGACGGCTTGTGATGCCTGGTGCATGACAGCATATACCCGCATAAACCATCGTCATGTGTTTAATTTCATCTTAATTAGAATAACCGCAATAATTTTTTCTATTTATCAGTGATATTTTGAGCATTAATGCCTTCCTTTAAGAATACTTTTTTTGTTGCCTCTCGAGCTTCTATTCTTTTTCTATGCGCCATCCAATTTGGCATGTCAGCAACATACTCAATAATATCATCTCGTTGACTCCAGATATGGAATACCAATAAGTAAGGATCGCAGATACTGTATGTATCTCCCAAGGCCCATTTTTTCCCAGTGAGGCGTCTCTCTATCTCTAAAAGAGTTTTTTTAAGGTTTGGGATACCTTTTTTTCTAAGTTCTGGATGTAATTCTTCACGATCTAATAATAAATTGGGTCTAAATAAAGGTCGAAATGCAATGTGTACGGTACTAGATAAGAAATTTAACCATTCATGCGCGCGCGCTCTGGCGAGAGGGTTTTGTGGGATTAAATTGATAGAAGATAGATCGGCAATATAAGACAATATAGCATGTGTTTCAGTGAGAACTTCTCCATTGAAGGAAAGTATTGGAATTTTCCTCCAAGGATTGATTGCTTGATATGCGACAGTTTTATGTTCATCCATTCTGATTTTAGTTGAGGTCGAGATATAGTCTAGTCCAGATTCTTCGAGTGCAATATGACAAGCCAATGAACAGGCTCTTGGGCTAAAATAGAGGTTTAATTTATCCACATTATTCCTTCCTGTATTATAAGCAATCAGTTATTTTTTCTATAACGTATCATAACTTTATTTTTTTCATTGTAAGTTAAAATAATTCATTTTTGCTCAATTGAGCACATACCGTTAATATTTATTATTAAGCAAACGGAATCAAATATGAAAATAAAAAATATTATTCTTTTATTACCACCTCATATTTGGATAAATTGCCTCACCATACTTTTATGTGGTTCAGCTATGTCCCAAGAAATAAAAACACTTCCTGATTGGAGTGGTGTTTGGGAGCGTTATGAAGGCAATGGCGGCATGTTTGATATTGCAACGACAAAACCTCCAGAGGGTCGGGCAGGGAGCTTAGGTGTCAGGCAGTTTCCACCATTAACTGAATTTTGGGAAAAAAAATACACGCACAATCTAGATTTGGTTGCGCTTGATAGATTGCCTGATCCAATATCAATTTGTGGCACACCTGCCGGTTATCCAAGGTTACTGGCCTTGCCAGATGTTTATGAATTTATAGTTAGAGAAGAAAAAACATGGATTATTACAGAAAATGGTCCCAATATAATGAGAATATATACTGATGGTAGAGCCCTTCCAGGAATAAATGAGCGCTGGCCAACATACACGGGTGAGTCCGTAGGAAGCTGGGATCAAGGGGTTTTAGTTTTCACTACAGTCAGTATGATCGGTGAAAAAAACACCGTTCTTGATCGGAGCGGCTTGACACTAAGTGATCAAGCTGAAATTTCTACACGTATGTTTTTAAATGAGGAAGGATTATTGCGCGCAGAACTATCGATCATTGATCCCATTGCATTGACTAAGCCTTGGAATGTGATTCGTCATTTTAGAAAACTACCATCAGGGACACGAATTTTTGATTATGCTTGTGCTGAGAATAATCGTAATCCAATTACGAGCTCAGGAAAAACATTAACACTTGGGCCTGATGGCATTCCAATTGATGTAAATTTTGATTAAGAGGTAATCATTATGATTTTTAATAAATCTTATTTACTAAATACCATTTGTATTTTTCTTTTATTAACTTTCTCACAATTTACATTCGCTCACCACTCCAGCGCGATGTTTGATAAAAATGAAATTCGTACTTTAACTGCAACAGTGAAGGAATTTCAATGGGCAAACCCACATGTCTGGATTCAAATATATATCGTGAACTCAGACGATCGTCGAGAGGAGTGGAGTATTGAAGGAATTGGTATCAATACTTTATTCAGAAGAGGTTGGCGACCTAATTCCTTCATTGCTGGTGACATAATAGAAATTAGCTTTAATCCAATGCTTGATGGTTCAAATGCGGGAGCATTTATTGGAGCAAAATTTCAAGATGGAAAAATACTGGGAAAATGGGAATAAGCTAAAAAGTCAGAAGGTAATTATTAAATATATGAGCTGCTTCTGATGGACCTGTGTAATTCTAGTCAAGCATGTCTTGATTATATTTATCCTTAGTACCCCATTCATTATAGAAATCCCTTACCTGCTCGGTAGTATTCAGAGTATGAATGGGTATTCTGTTTCCAATATCTTTTTGAGCCATAAATTACTTTTTATTGTTGCAACTAAACTCGATACTCTCAGAATAAAGCTACGACGCTTCATATTTATTAGTTTATTTGCGTATCAATTTTTCTTTGCTGTGCGACGAGCGAATTAATCTCATCAAATAGGGATTTTCTCAATCGAAGTAGGCCAAAAATTTCGACAACAACAAAAAATGGAGCAGCTATATTTGCTTGAATCGGATGTTTGATTAAAACAGGCATTGATTTTTCAATTGCATGACCAATGAATTGTAATGCGTACCCACCAAAGAATGCTAATGCTGAGATAGTAATTGCTGACGGATGGGCACTTAAAAATATTGCATATTCTATGATAATTAATCCCATTATTAGAAAGACAACAGAAAAAGCTGTATCCAAGGTTAAATAAAATAGAAATAATCCCACGGTAATGATGTGCGCTGCAGTAATGGTATAACCTAAAATATCAAAATTTATCCAGCTGAGTGGAATATTTATTCCAAGCATAATCGTTGGGATTCCAATTAGATGGAATAAAATATTTGTTTTATTTTGATGTGCTGACGCATAATTTACCAGCATATCCATGAATTTATTTTTATTTGTCAATATTATTCCAAAGCTTACTTAACACACTATTAACTTAGCATGACAAAAGAAAAAAATCTTGATTGGCTATTAATTATTCTCGCTGAGACTCTTAAAAGCGGATAGTGCCCTTTCTCTTGATAATTTTAGATCAACGATCGGCAGTGGATAGTCTTTATCCAAGATTATTCCTGCTTTTAAAAGAATATCTTCAGGAGCTTCCCAAGGCTTATGAATAAATTTTGTCGGTATTTGAGATAACTCAGGAATATATTCCCTTACATAATCTCCATTAGGATCAAATTTTTCACCCTGAACGATTGGATTGAATATCCTGAAGAAAGGAGCGGCATCTGCCCCACATCCAGCTATCCATTGCCAAGAGGCACTGTTATTTGCTAGATCAGCATCCAGCAGAGTATCCCAAAACCATCGCTCTCCATGTCGCCAATCAAGCATTAAATTTTTAACCAAAAATGAACCGGTGACCATACGTACACGATTATGCATATAGCCAGTTTTCCATAATTGACGCATACCTGCATCGACAATAGGATAACCGGTTAACCCATGCTGCCATTTTTTGAGATTTGTGGAATCATTTATCCATGGGAATCGATCGAATTTTTTTTGTAAATTATTTTCGGGTAATTCTTGCCAGTAATATAAAAGGTTATTTGAAAATTCCCGCCAACCTAATTCACTCAAAAAGTGTTCAATACTATCTTTTGTGTCAGATGATTGCGTCAGATTTTTTACTCTGAACCATGCTTGATGTGGGGATAATTCACCAAAGTGAAAATGGGCACCAAGTCTAGATACGAATTCTTTATCTGGTCGATTTCTGCCAATTTTATAATTTTGAATACCGTGTTCTAAAAATTGATTCAGTCTTTCGTTAGCGCCTTTTTCCCCTGGCGACCAAATCTCTTCCATATGACGATACCAAGGTATATCCGATAAAAGACTTAAATCGGATAGATTTTTTGAAGAAATGTTTTTCTTGAATATTAATTTTGGTAAATTCGTAACTAATTCACGTGGTGGAGGACCATTTTCAACGCAGCCTTTTTTATAAAAAGGTGTAAATACCTTATAAGGTGTATCATCTGCTTTTTTTATATTAGGCGGCTCAAATAGAAGAGAGCCATTAAAGCTTCTTACTTTTATATTATTGGTTAATAATTCGGCTTTTATCTTCTTGTCTCTGGAAATTCTCCAAGGTTCATAACAGCGATTCCAGTAAATTCCTGTAGCGTCTGTTTTTTCTATCAGATCTGGGATTATTTCATCTGCTTTACCATTAAATAAATGTAAATTTCCATTAAGGGATTTATTCAAAGATTGTAAACTTTTTTGAAGCCACCAACGGCTAGCTTCTCCCATACACCAGTCATTTGCGTTTTCATCATCTAAAATGTAAATAGGTAAAATTATGGCATTTTCAGCAGCTTTAAATAAGGCGGGATTATCTTCTATTCGAAGATCTTGCCTAAACCAGACTATATTTAATATATTATCCACGGTTAAATATTAGTGTATACAGTGATTAAAACCCATTGTATTTTGTATAACATTGTAACAAAGCTAAAGTTTGTGACGCTGGGCTACTTATTGGTGTTATTTTGTAAAAAATAATAAACGGAAAAAAAGTATGCGTGTTGCTATTTTTGGTGGAACCGGTTTTGTTGGTTCTTATTTGGTTAAATTGTTACTAGAAGAAAAATATGAAATATCTTTGCTAACCCGTTCTGAAAATAAAGATAAAATTATTTCTTCAAATGACTGTAAAACCATAGTTGGCTCTATACAATCTAAATCTGCAATCAAAGAAACGATTCTCGATTGTGATTGTGTAATCTATAATATTGGGATCCTAAAGGAATACCCAAAGCAAGGCATTACTTTTCAAGCATTACAACTTGATGGACTAAAAGCCGCTGTCGATGAAAGCAAAAGAGTTGGAATTAAGAAATTCATCTTAATGAGTGCTAATGGGGTAGATGCAAAGATTACCCCCTATCAAAAAACCAAATATGACGCCGAAGAGTATCTTAAGAAAAGTGAGCTTAGATATAGTATTTTTAGGCCATCGATTATCTTTGGAGATCCTTCTAAAAAAATGGAGTTTGTTACTCAATTGTATAAAGATATGGTGCAACCCCCAATCCCTGCTATTAATTTTTATAATGGGAGCTCGCCAATTGAAGGATCTATTAAAATGTCACCAGTTCACGTTGAAGATGTTGCAATTGCATTTTATCAAGCAACAATAAAAGAGAGTACTGATTATAAGACCATTGTTCTAGGTGGGCCTGAGACATTGTCATGGTATGAGATTCTTAATCGTATAATGCTAGTTACAAGCAAAAAGAAGATTATTTTTCCAATGCCAATAAAACTAATGAAAATAGCAGCAAGCTTATTCCAATGGATTTCATTATTTCCAGTAACATTAGATCAACTGAAAATGCTCGAAGAGGAAAATATTGCCAATTCTAGTGACCTTTGTGAGTTGATTGAGAAACCCTTAACTTTGTGTGATACAAATAATCTGAGTTATCTTTTAAAAAATGACTAATCTAAGTTCATTTTCTTCGAAATTAAATGTGGTAGTAATTGGCTCTAATGGTGGCTTAGGTAAAGCTTTTTTGGAGGCTTTTGAAGCAGATAGCAGAATTAATTCTATCTATGCTTTTTCTAGAAATACAACGATTAGCAAGAATCATAAAACGCAGTATTCCTATATTGATCTAGAGAATGAGGATTCAATTAAAGCAGCGGCAAAAACGTCAAGCTCAGTCAGTAAAATTGATCTTGTTATAGTGGCAACTGGTATTTTGCATAATGAAAAAAATATCAAACCAGAAAAAAGTATGGCTCAAATTGATCCTGATGCGATGAGAGCAGTAATTGGTATTAATACAATTGGGCCTATAATGATTGCTAAGCATTTTTTACCAAAGTTGCGACGAGATTCAAAAACGGTATTCGCTGCGTTATCAGCCAGAGTGGGGAGTATTAATGATAATCGCATGGGTGGATGGGCATCTTATCGAGCATCAAAAGCCGCATTAAATATGCTCATTAAGACTGTTGCAATTGAGCAAAAGCGCCTTCTCCCTGAAAGCATTGTTGTTTCTCTTCACCCAGGAACTGTAGACACTCAACTTTCCCAGCCGTTTCAAAAAAATGTAGGGAAAAGTTCTTTATTTAAAGCTAGTGACGCCGCAAACAATTTAATTAAAGTAGTAAATAATTTAACTATTGATGATACGGGAAGTTTTCTTGCCTGGGATGGGAGTTCAATTGAGTACTAAAAAATCATTAAGCTTGGCTGCATTTTGCAGTGACACTAAACAGATGAAATTATTCTTATTATTCGCTATTTTTTTTGGAGATACTGTGAGCGCACTAGAAGAACCGAAATATCAGGTGATCGATAAAAATTCTAACTTTGAGATAAGGCATTATGATGAATATCTAGTTGCTGAAGTCACGCTCGATGGAGATTTTAAATCATCAGGAAATCAAGCTTTTAGAATATTAGCGGGATATATTTTTGGCGCTAATCAAGCTTCCGAGAAAATGGCGATGACCGCTCCTGTTGAGTCTCAGCTTACTTCTTCTGAGAAAATGGCGATGACAGCTCCGGTCTTATCGATTAATGATGCAAGTGAACATATTTATCGTTTTGTTATGGAGAAGAAATTTACTTTAGATACATTGCCAATTCCAGATGACAAAAGAATTCGCCTACTTAAGGTTGAGCCTAGATATATGGCGGTAAAAGAATTCTCAGGCCGCTGGAGTGAGAAGAATTATAAAAAATCAGAACAGGAACTTCTTGTAAATCTCAATAACAATAATATAAGAGTTATGGGTGCTCCAATATTTGCCAGATATAATGCTCCTTTTGTTCCTTGGTTTATGAGGCGCAATGAAGTCATGGTAGAAATAAGTTGGCGTAATTAGGAGCCGAATCGATAGCGTAACTTAAGAATAATCTGATCGCTCATCGGATTATCCAAAGTGTCTTCATATAATTCATTGAAAGAGGTAAGCATATTTCTGCTTGATCCTGTCTTAGTAGCGACAATATAAAGATCTGAAAGAGGCGCTATTTGCCAGCGATAACGAAATTGGATATTCAACTGAGAAATACTAAAATTATCAGAATCACCGATTGGTTTAGTTGTTTCTGTTAAATCATAACTGTTGCTATTAATAAGATAGAATTTATCTTCATTAGCTTGAATTCCTACCCACTGTAGATTGAGACTGAGTTGTTGTTTTGCTGTGATGAAATAATTAACTTTGAACTCAGGTTGCCATTTTTGAGCATGAAATGTAGTAAAGTTCTTATCCTCTTGATGTAATAACCAGCCAGTTGCATCTACATATTGTATTTTTGCATCAATACTGAGGTTGCTTTTTAAGTACCATAATACTTCTAATTTGGAGGTTAATTTCTCACCATATAAATCTTCATCTTGATAAGTTATTTTGCCTAAATAAGAAATCTTTTTTGATTTATTTGTTGAATACTCAAATTCAAATCGATTGCGTTGTTTAATTTTATAAGTGCCATTACCAAAGCTATTTCTATCTTCATAACGTGCTGGGAAGTAGGCGAAACCAGTTTTAATTCCATGCAAATTTTTCAAAAGTAGCTCAATCCCTGAACCAAAACCACCAGTAATTTGTTGGCCAGTCAGATTTTCTCCATATCTCATCCAATTTCTAATTATTCTATTTTTAAATCTTCCAGTATTTGAATTGATGAAATTATTGCTATATTGCAAATCACGTACGTTATTTCTTTGGTTAAAACCAAAATCATTGACTTGGAGATGTTTATCAAAAACGGTGAGCTTTAAATCATGTTTTTGTCCGCGTTTTGGTGTGAATGACATATCGGCATAACCGCCATTTCCACTTCCATTACTCTCTGTATTTGAATTGATGTATTGACCATCAAGCTTGAAAGCACCAGATCTATTTAAATAATGGAAATCCATGGCATTTACAAGTGAGTCACTGGCGGGTTTAGTGACGATGGTAGATAACAAGCCAAGACTTCTAACATCTCCTTGGTCACTATCCTCATAGAGTAGGCGTATTGCTCCAAAATCACGTCCAATTTGATTATATATGTTATTGTCATCCGCTCGATAAGCAGTACTTTCCTCGAAAGCGGCCAGAACACCATAACGTAGTTTTTTGTATTGACCTGTGGTCTTAAGTGCACCGATTAAATCAGCCTTAATGGTTTTTTCGTCACGAGTAGAAATGCTTACACTTTCAGGTAACTCAGGCAGTGATGGAGCACTCCCAATACGTCGTGTATTGATCACAGTAAAACGATTTCGACCTCCACCTTGCCGGCTTGCTCTAGGTGTGGCGCTAAAGATCTCATTGCCCTCTTGAAAGAACAATCTTTTTTCTGGAAAAAATGTCTCATTTGCAGTCAAATTGACGACTACATTATCCGATTCTACTGCACCGAAATCAGGTTTAATGGTGGCTGTAATTTGAGCATTGGTTGAAGGTCGCCAAAAGAAATCAGCACCAGCTTGAAGGCCTGTTTCATCATCAATACGATCACGAGTAACGGACATATAAGGAAAAATACTCCATTGCTGCTTGAGATTAACGTTATTCATTCTTGTCGGTTGAAAAAGGCTTAAAAATTGGGGTATTGAGTCTGGGAGGGCAGGCCAAGACCACTCTTCCTCTAAATGAGCAACACGACGAGTAGTAGATATGTTAATTATTCGATCGCCAGTTTTTTTAGGCATCGCCATTTGTGACCAAGGAATATAAAATTCAGCTGACCAGCCGTCATTTGTTTCAGTTGTGGCGCCATACCATGCACCATCCCAGTCCATGCTGTACCTTCTTTCTGGCAAAAGCGTTCCATCACCTTCTGAATCACCTAAAGATAATGCCATCCAATATGCATATTTTGCTTCACCAGAGGTATCTAAAGTAATTGACACTTTGTCAGAGGCACTTCTCCAGTCGTCTCTGTTGGTAAAGCGTTTAACCAATGTATCTTTAGGTTGTTCCATATCTATTGAAAAATACAATCCATCAGCAGTATAGAAAAAACGAGCCACACTTTTATAGATTGGCTCTTTAAGTGTATCTGGTTTCGTTACTTTCATTCGCTCGAAAGGGGTAATCTCTTGCCATGTGCTTTCATCAATTTTCCCGTCAATATTTATGTCAACATCAATATCTCGTTGTTGCACGTCAATGATTTCGGTCTTGTTAAAGGAAAGTTGAATTGATTCAGATGTACTCTGAGCAAATAAAGGAGAGAGAGTCATTACGATCAAGTAAAGTGCAAGCAAGCCTTTCAGCTGAGAGTGTTTTATGCAAATCATGGCGGGGATTATATAGTGTATTGACTAGGAACCAAACCGATAACGTATTTTTAAAATTATTTGATCACTCATAGGGTTATCCATGGTATCTTCAAAAAGATCATTAAAGGTAGTGAGGTTATTTCTACTCGATCCTGATTTTGTTGCCACCAGATAAATATCTGATAACGGCGCTATTTGCCAGCGATATCGTAATTGAATATTTAAATCAGAGATGCTGAAATTATCACTTTCTTTGTCTATTTTATTAATTTCTTTTAGGTTGTAACTATTGGTATCAAGGGAATAGAATTTATTTTCGTTTGCTTGAATACCCACCCATTGCAGATTAATGCTGAGTTGTTGTTTGGCATTAATAAAATAATTAAATTTAAACTCTTGTTCCCATTTTTGATGGAAAAAAGAAGTAAAGTTTTGATTTTCTTGATGAAGTAACCAGCCACCACTTCCATGGACAAACTTCGACTTTAAATCAAAACTTATATTGCTTCTTGGGTACCAAGTGAATTCAAATTCACCTTCAAGTTTCTCACCATACAAATCTTCTTCTTGGTATGTAAAAGTGGTACCAAAAGCTAATTTTTCAGCTGGATTAGTGCGTAATTCAAGCCTCAACCTGGTTCTGCCAGGCATTTTATATGTTCCATTGCCGAAGCTATTTCTATCTTCAAAACGAGTAGGCCAATGTGCAAAAGATCCCTTAATCTTATTTAAACTATTGAGAGTTAAATCAAGACTACCCCCTATGGCATTTTTAACGCGATGACCGTCAAAATTTTCTGCATATTGCAAATACATTCGCATCTCAGAATCTCTGAATTTTTTGAGATTTGAATTAATTGCTTCATAGTTGTATTGCAAATTACGGATATTATTTCGTTGATTATAACCAAAATCGTTAATTTCAAGATGTTTATCAAATATTGTTAGTTTTAATTCACTCTTTCTGCCTTGTCTTGGTGAATATTCTAGATCAATAAAACCACCAAGACCGGAGCCATCTTCGGCAGTCTCAGAGTGCATAAACTGAGCATCTGTCTTCCAGACACCCGAGCTAGTTAAATAATGAAAATCAGCCGCCGTGACCACAGAATCGATTATTGGTTTTGTAACAATAGTTGATAGCAAGCCGAATGCTTTAGTATCACCTTGTTTTGTATCTTCATACAGCACACGGATTGCACCAAAGTCACGGCCGATTTGATTGTAAAGTTGCTTATTATCAGCTCTGAAATCTGTGTCTTCCTCAGAAGCAGCGAGGATTCCATAACGAATTTTTTTGTATTGACCCGTTGTTTTAAGGGCGCCTATTAGGTCTGCTTTGGTTGTTTGTTTTTCACGTTTTGAGAGGCTGACACCTTCTGGCAATGAGGGTAATATTGGGGTACTACCAATACGCCTAGTGTTAATAACAGAGACTCTATTTCCTCCCCAGGCATACTCACTTGCTCTGGGTGTAGCTGTAAAGACCTCATTTCCCTCCTGAAAGAACAGCCTTTTTTCAGGGAGAAATGTTTCATTTGCTGATAAATTGACAACCACATTATCTGATTCCACGGCACCAAAGTCAGGATTTATGGTAGCCGTAATTTGGGCATTTGTTGATGGCCTCCAGAAAAAATCCGCGCCACCTCGATAAGAAGATTGGCTATCTATTTGATCTTGGGTTGCTGAAGCATAAGGGAAGATGCTCCATTGTTGCCTGAGATTAACGTTATTCATTTTTGCGGGCTGAAAAAGACTCATGAATTGAGGTGATGAATCTGGCAATGCTGGCCAAGACCACTCTTCTTCTAAATGAGCCACTTCACGAAAAATAAATAGCTTGATAATTCTATCACCGATTTTTTTAGGCATCGCCATTTGTGACCAAGGAATATAGAATTCAGCAGACCATCCGTTATCTGTTTCTGCGGTAGATCCATACCATGCTCCATCCCAATCTGTTGAGTAAATTTTTTCTGGCATGATAACGCCATCCGCTTCTGAATCACCCAGAGATTTAGAGAACCAATAGCCATACTTAGCTTCTCCTGAGGTATCCAGGGAAAATCCAGTCTTATCAGATTTTGTTTGCCAATCATCTCGCGATTTAAATCTTTTTACTAAGGTTTCTTTGGGTTGTTCCATATCCATTGAGATATAGAATCCATCTGCTGTATAAAATATTTTTACATCGGTTTTATAAATGGTTTTTCCAAGAGTATCGGGTCTAGTTACCTTAAAAGCACCATAAGAAACTAAATCATTCCAGACAGCATCGTCAATTTTACCGTCAATTTTGATGTCAACATCAAGCGGTTTATTTTGAATATTAATTGCTTCATTGTTGTTCAAAGAAAATTGCAATGAGTCATCTGTAATTTGAGAAAATAGTATTCGTGGAAATATCAAGAATAATATTAATACAAGATTTACTATCTTCTTTAATGCATGTTTTTTAAGCACATTATTCTCTATGATCGCAGTAATTCTTATTATTTTTTAAATCTTGATGGACTGACTCAAAGGCTCCTAATATTTTTCTTAACTATTTTTTTATAATTTTAATCAACAAAAGATTGATTTATTATCCTGAGATAGAGAAGATACAAATAGCATTTGAGTCGACAGTATAGGCACTTTTAATCGAAAATGCGTAAATATTGATAACAATTTCACAGGGTGAAACGAGTGATTCTATTCATGAAAAATAACTATGCATCTTTTGTCTTGATATACCTTTCTTTTTTGGTTTTATCCGGTACAGCGAATGCCGAACGTTTAGTTCGGGAATTTAACGGAAACAAGTCGATCACTACTGCCGAATTTGTAGTTAAGGAGCCTTGGATTCTTGATTGGCGAGTTAACAGTAATTTCAAGGAAAGTATGGGTTTGGAGGTATCTTTGGTTGATGCAAAAACCGGTTTTCTCATCGGTAGAATTCTTAAGACAAAATATGCGGGTAATGGCGTTAAGATGTTCAATAAAGATGGACGTTATCGCCTCAGAATTAGCTCTTCTTTGACTAACTGGAATTTCAAAATTAAAGAGTTATCAGTTGATGAAGCTGATTCATATTCAGCCAAAAGTCAATGAGTTAACTGTTATAAACCCGTTTAAATACTTCGGCAAATTCCCGTAAATCTTCCATCTTTCCCATACTTACTCGCAAATGATTCGGATACAGTGAATAAGCTCGATGAACCAGAATATTTTCTTGTCGCATCCTTATTTCGAAATCTTTTACATCTCTACCTATATCAGCAAGGACAAAATTAGTTTCCGATGGCAGTGGCTCGATTCCCTGTTGGATAAATACCTCATTCACCAAGTCTCTTCCTTGATTGATTTTATCAATTGAGTATTCGATAAAATCGTTCTCATTATAACAAGCATGAGCAGCTGCAAGACCTACAATATTAGGCCAAGCCATAATATGATTACGTACTTTTTTTATGAGGTCTTTTCTGCCCAATGCATAACCTACTCGCATTCCAGCCATGCCATATAATTTTGAAAAGGTTCGCATCACAATGACATTTTCACCTTCTCGGACAAGGTCGACCATCGAGGTATATTCTGGGTTGTCGGTTAATTCGTTGTAGGCTTCATCAACCAAGACTGTCACTTTTTTTCCAACAGCACGACAGAATTTTCTTAACGTATCGCCATCAATCGTTTTTCCAGTTGGATTATTTGGATTGCACAGATACACCATACTCACTGATTTATCTACAGCAGCTTGCATGGCATCCAGATCAATAGACATGTCATTATCAAGTGGCACTCGAAGCACTTTTGTTCCTATTCTTTGAGCATAACCCAGGTGCAAGTCATAAGTAAAAGAGGGAGAAATTATTTGTCCCTCCTTCCCCCAACCCACAACAGCCGCTGAAAGTGCCTCATTGGAACCAGAGCTGATTGCTACTTGATTAACTTCTAATTTATTTTTATCCGCGATCATTTGCATGAGTTCAGCGGCAATTTTACCCGGATAATAAGCTCCCTTATTGCTAGCTTGGGCAGCAGCCTTTAAGGCATTACTACTTGGGCCGTATGGATTTTCATTAGCGCTTAGGCGGACGATACTTGGATTAGGCCCTACCATAGAGAGTACAGTTGGGCTCACTGTCATACTTGCAGTGCCTAGCAGTATCCCGTTTAGTAATGAGCGTCTTGTAATTTCCATAGCCATCTTAATCTCCTTGTTATTATTTTATACTAACCTTGACCAGAAAGATTAATCTATTAATTCTATATAAACGCGTCGATTTCGCTTACCTTTTTTTTCAACTTTGCCAATACGTATTTGCCCCACTTCTCCAGTTGAATTGAGATGAGTGCCTCCACAAGGTTGAAGATCAATATCCCCTATCGCTAGCAATCTAATATTTTGATCTGTTGATGGAGGTTTAACAGACATAGTACGGATTAGTTCTGGTTGCTCACGGAGTTCTTTCTGACTGATCCATTTAGATTGTATTAAATGATTTTCATCAACCAATTTTATTAAGTCTTGGGCAACTTTTTCTTTATCGACAGGCTCTTCCATATCAAAGTCTAAACGACTTTTAGAAGCGGATATATTGCCTCCTGTTACTCCATATTTTAAAACTGAACCCAATAAATGCAGCCCAGTATGCATGCGCATATGTAAGTATCGTCTTTCCCAGTCAATCGCAGTGGTCAGTATTTCGCCCATCTTAGGAATGGGGCTTTCTGCAGATAAGATATGTTGGATTTCACCTGCTTCATTTATTGTGGTGTTAATTACCTTAGCCTCATGACCATCCCAAGAAAGTGTTCCTATGTCACCGGGCTGTCCTCCACCTAAAGGATAAAATATACTGCTTTCGAGGATAATTATATTATCAATGCTTGAGGTCACTCCAGAAATATTGGTCTTAAGATAAGCGTCTTGTCTGTATAATTTTTGAGTCATAATCAATTATCCTGCCGTAGAAATATTATGATTTAAATCGTTAGGTAGTATAATAACTTACATCAATTAAAAAAATAATGATCTAATTCTGCGTAAAAATGACTCGAAACAAGAATATATATACAAATTTCTTTGGTATTAAATCAACGGGACGATCTTTTATAAAAATGCATGGCTTAGAAAACCATTTTGTTATTTTTGATGGGCGCGATGTTCCTTTTTTTCCTAACAACTCTGAAATATCCAGAATCTGTAACCCGAAAACGGGCATTGGTGCTGATCAACTAATTATATTAAATGAACCAAGCAGCGATGGCTTAAAGTTTGGTGCAAAGGTATTTATGAGGCTACTTAATATTGATGGTCGCGAGGTGGAGGCATGTGGTAATGCAACTAGATGTGTGGCTTCGTTGTTAATGGAAAATGAAACTCTGGCGACAGTGAAAATCGAAACGCTGGCTGGTGTATTGGAATGCCATAAACTGAAAGATTCTCGAGTGCAGTGCAATATGGGTATCGCCTCTCTTGACCCCAGAAAAATACCCCTATCAATCGATATAGATACCCTTAATGTGAAATTAGAGTCTGGACCATTATCTAACCCAGTCATTTCAAATATTGGAAATCCTCATGTTACTTATTTTGTTGATAGTATCGAGGGTATTAATATTGAAAAATGGGCACCAGCTGTACAAAAAAATTCTTTATTTCCAGAGCAGGTGAATGTGGGTGTGGCAGAAATCATGGATCAGCAGACTCTTAAACTTGAGGTTTATGAGAGAGGTGCGGGCTTAACATCAGCTTGCGGATCAGGTGCTTGCGCAGCTGTTTATGCTGCCAATAAAAAAAAGCTCGATGTTTCAAATAAAATGCAAGTGATTATGCCGGCTGGTTATGTTGACATTGAGCTTCTTGATGATGATTCACTTATTATGAGTGGCCCAGTTGCCTATGTTTACAGTGGGTTACTATCATAAGCTTAATAAGATGAAGCCAATAATTGAAATAATGCCAGCTATCATGGCGTAAGGCAACTGAGTTCTGACATGTTCGATATGATCAGTTCCTGCCGCCATTGAGGCAACAACTGTGGTATCACTAATAGGTGAGGCATGATCTCCAAAAATTCCACCAGAAAGAGCCGCCCCTAAGAACATCGGCACTGAAAGACCAAGGGTTGTGGCAATGGATATGGCAATGGGAATCATGATCGCAAAAGTACCCCAACTCGAACCCACTGAAAATGCGATAAAACCGGACACTAGAAATACCAAAGGAGCTAAGAAAACAGCAGGCACATTTGCTCCTGCAATACCTGCCACATAGGGTCCAGTACCTAGAGATTTTGCAACATCACCTAACGTTAATGCCAATAGCAGTATGGTTGCAATGGGAAGTAATTTTCCGGCTCCTTCCATAAAAAATTGCATTAATTCAGATATATTGTGTCTCTTTTTAATCAATAACATGGCCCAACAAACAAATAAGGCGGCACATATGGACCAAAAAATGGCTGTAGGACCGTTGCCTTTCATTATATTTCCACCACCCGTTAAAAAAAGGAAAGCAGGCATCGAAAGAGTCATTGTTAATATTGGTAGGATCATAAATATGGCAGAACTTTCTTTGGCATCCGATGATTTTTCGTTTGAATTATCAGGTATTTCTGTTGAATGCTCGTTACTCTGCCAGCTGATTTGACCTTGTTGAGTTCTGATTTCTGCTGCGGCCATTGGCCCTAAATTGATATTTTTCCAAACTACAATGAATGCTAAGATAATCGCAGTAATTGCATAGAGATTATAAGGTATGGATTGTATGAACACTCCAAAAGCATTCTCCATGCCGGTGGAAGCGATCAATCCTATAATTACAGCCGTCCAAGCATTCAATGGCACCATTACACAAACCGGCGCAGCAGTCGCATCGATAAGATAAGCTAATTTTTCTCTTGAGATTTTATAGCGATCAAACAATGGTCTACTTACTGAACCCGCGACCAATGAAGTAATATTGGATTCAATGAAAATTACAATTCCTGTCATCCACGCTAGAATTTGTGCTCGAAGACCAGTATGTACCCATTTTCGATTCTCTAAGAAGGCAACAAAACCGCTTACACCTCCGGATTTTTCGATGGTTGTAATTAATGCGCCAATAAGGAGGGTGAAAATCAAAATGCGAGTATCACCAGGATCACTAAAAACATCAATGATACTATCAAAACCCTTAGCAAGACCAATCAATGGATTAAAATTATAGAGAAGTGTGCAGCCAATCCAGATTCCGGCGAATAATGAAGGCAGAACTTGTTTCGTTTTTATCGCTAAAATAATGGCAATGATTGGTGGTAAAACAGAATACCATTGAGGTTCGTTTAACATAGCTTATATTTTCCTTCCAATAATGAATCCCTCAAGAAAAGAAGAGAGGTTAACCCCTAACTCAGGAGAGAGATAGCCACCTTCTTGAATAATTACAGTCGGTAGCATTGTATCACCTATCGCAAGACCAATTTTCTTGAAGCCTTCGGTGGTAATAGATAAACCTTGTAATGGATCTTTTTCGTAAGCATCGAGACCTAGAGCTATAACCAAGGCATCAGGTGCGAAATCTTCTATTTTTTCTAATGCAGAGCGAAGAGTACTTAGATAATCATTATCTTTTGTACCGCGAATTAAAGGCAGATTTAGATTGAAACCCACCCCTTTATCTTTGCCAGTTTCATTCGCATGACCCCAAAAAAATGGATAGAAGCGAATAGGGTCAGCATGAATTGAGACGGTGAATATATCATCACGTTCATAAAAGATATCTTGCGTACCATTCCCGTGATGCACATCAATATCTAATATGGCAATTTTATTGAACTTCTCTTTTAATGTTTGGGCAGCAATTGCTGTATTTCCTAGATAGCAAAAACCAGCTGCATAATCCTTAGCCGCATGATGTCCCGGAGGTCTTGATAGAGCATAACAAGCTTGCTCTCCATTATTTACTAATATGGCGGCATGAGTTGCAGAATGAGCGCTCCAGAAAGCAGCCTCCCATGTATATGGACCAATTGGACTAGATAAATCAGCATGGTGAAAGCCAATTTGACCTTCCGCAGAATCTGGGTAACCACAATCTCTGCGATCGGGATGAATACCGGGCATTACCTCAAGTGAAGTATGTTTTTTTCGCTCCCATCTTTGGTAAATAGTTTGTAAGTAGTGAATATATCTTTGGGTATGAACTTTGGTTATATATTTTAATTGATAATTTAGGGGCGATTCTTCTGTGAGACCAAATTTTCTTGCAGCATTCATAAGTATTTCTGCACGTTCAGGTGACTCTGGGTGTGTTTGTAATTTTCCAGTTACCATAAATTTTTCAGGCGCATGAATTAGTTGTTGTTTTGTGTGAATGACTTTCATGTATTTTACCCAGACTGAACTATAATCAGTTTAATTAGTGGTTTAATTGATATTTACTTACTAACGAATATATATTGTTGAGTAATTGAGATCAAAGTTAAGGAAAAAATATAATGAAACGATTAATTATTGGATTATTTTTAATTTCAATCATCGCTTGTAGTGATCCTGGTTCAAATAAAATTCATTACTTAGAAAATATTGATCCTATTGTGAAGGGGTTGAAGGGTGAAGATGTTCGTAAGCACATGGAAATACTAGCGAGCGACGACATGCAGGGTCGTGAAGCTGGAACTGAGTATTATGATAAAGCCGCCCATTATGTCGTTCAAAATTTTAAGGATCTTGGACTTCAACCTCTTGGTGAAAGTAATAGTTACGAGCAACCAATACGTTTTATTGAATCAAGACTCGATATTGAATCAACTGCGATGACAATCCATAAAGAAAATCATTCTATAGATCTTGATTTTCGAGATGATTATATCCGTTCTGGCGGTTTTGGCAGTAAAGATGAAGAAATTAATGCGCCATTAGTGTTTGTTGGCTATGGAATTAATGCCCCCGAATATGATCATAATGATTTCGAGGGTGTAAATATTAAAGATAAAATTATAGTCGTCCTCAGTGGTGCACCATCACAGTTTGATACTGATCAACGCGCATTCTATTCTTCTGGTCGAACCAAGGCTCAGTTGGCAATTGATTTGGGTGCATCTGGAATTATTACATTGCGAACACCTGTAGATCAAAAAAGGAGACCTTGGGCAAGATATCTTCCTGGAGTAGGTTCACCGGGCATGCGCTGGCTCAATAAAATCAATGAGCCATTTAATGGATATATTCAGTTGCAAGGAAATGCCACTATCAGTCAGAGTGGGGCAGAAAAAATATTTGAATTATCTGGGCATGATTTGAATCAAATTTTTACTTTGCATGCCGAAGGCTCGACTAATAGTTTTGATATGGGGGTTACTGCTACCCTTAAGCGGTCCTCGATTCAGAGAGAAGTAATATCCTCAAATATCATTGGATTTATTGAGGGTGAAGATCCAATCCTCCGAAATCAATACGTAATTTATACAGCACATCTTGATCATATCGGTATTAGAGTTGGTAGTAGCAATGATCATATTCATAACGGAGCTTATGATAATGCCGCGGGCATAGGTTCTATTATAGAAATAGCCAGTAGTATTATGTCTATGGAGCAGCGACCAAAACGATCTATTATTTTTGCTGCATTAACAGCCGAAGAAAAAGGATTACAGGGATCATCATATTTTGTAAAAAACCCAACAGTACCAATTGAAGATCTTATTGCTAATATAAATATTGATATGCCATATCTTGGTTTCCCTGTAGCCGATATACATGCTTTTGGTGCTGAGCACAGCTCACTTTATTTGTCTATGGAGCAGGCAACGCAATATACAGGAGCACTATTTACCCCTGATCCACTTCCCGAAGAAGTTCGTTTTGTGAGATCCGATCAATTTTCTTTTGTTAAAGAAGGTATTCCGGCACTCGCACTAAAAGCCGGAACCATATCCTCGGATTTAAGTATTGATGGAGCCAAAGAGTTAGATAATTTCTTGAAAAATCATTACCACCAACCAACTGATGATTTGAATCTACCTTTTAGTATTGAGGGAACCGAGCATTTCGTCAGAACTGGATTGGTTTTAGGTCTTATTATTGCCAATGATGAGGACCGACCCACATGGAATAACAATGATTTCTTCGGCGATAAGTTTTCTATGGATTGAATAAATCCTTATAGTGTTCTCGCAAGATATTTTTTTGTACTTTTGACATTGAATTACGAGGCAGTGCGTCAGCAAAAATTATTTTCTTTGGAATTTTGTATCCAGCTAAATGTTGCTTACTGTGATCAATAATATCCGTCTCGTTGAGATTTTGGGTCTCTGAACAAATGACAACTGCAATGACCGCCTCACCGAAATCTCTGTGATATATACCAATTACAGCTGACTCCTTAACGCCTTTAATATCATCAATGATTAACTCGATTTCTTTTGGGTAGACATTTAGTCCACCAGTTATAATCATGTCTTTTGATCGACCAACGATGGATACATAACCATCTGCATCAATTTTTGCCTTATCTCCGGTTTTAAAAAATCCATTGGCAGTAAAATCCTCTGCAGTTTTTTCAGGCATTTTCCAATAACCCTTAAAAACATTGGGGCCACGCACTAGAAGATTACCAATAACATCTTTATCGACACGCTTATCATTATCATCCACAATTTTTATTTCGATGCCCGGCAAAGGGGGGCCTACTGTCCCAGGTTTACGTGATCCATCTATTGGATTGCTGGTGTTCATATTGGTTTCAGTCATACCATATCGTTCGAGTATTTTATGACCAGTCATGCTTTCGAAATCGTGAAATGTTTCTTCTAATAAAGGCGCTGAACCAGAAATAAATACCCGAACATTCCTGCAGTTGCTTCGCGTTATTTTTTTTGTCGCTAATAATCTGGTATAAAATGTTGGTACTCCCATTAACACCGAGCATTGATTTATATTTTGTACTACTTTGATGGGATCGAATTTATTCAACCAATACATTGAAGCTCCGGTTGATAAGGCGCATCCTATTGCAACAAACAGCCCATGCACATGAAAGATGGGCAAAGCATGCATCAATATATCTTGCTCTGTAAATTTCCAAGTTTTTACTAGTGTCTTAGTATTACTAATCAAATTCTCATGAGTGAGCATTATACCTTTAGGGGTGCCCGTTGTTCCTGATGAATAGAGAAGAGCAGCTGTATGACTGGGCGGTGTATCAAACGTTTGAAAGTTACATGCCGATGCATCCAATGAATCAAATAATGTTCCATCCCCATTTGATTGAAGAGTAAAAACATATTTAATATTATTTTTCTTAGCCAAATTTTCAAATATAGGTAGATTCTTTTCGTCACATATAATGATACTCGGTTCAGCATTGCCAATAAAAAAATCAAGTTCATTTGCTGTATAGCTTGGATTTAAAGGGTGATAAGTAAAACCGCCTTGCAGACAAGCTAAGTAAAGAAAGAGTGATTCAGGGCTTTTATCTACCTGTATCGAGACTCTATCTCCAGGCAAAATATTGATCGATTTGAAAAATGAGGCAATCTGTGATGATTTATTTATTAATGTCTTATAGTTATGGGTGATTCCATCATCAAGAATTAATAAGGGTTTTTCTCCAACCTTTTTGAGGGCATTGTCAAAATGCGTGAAAAGATTAATGTTTTCGACTGACATGCTGTTCCTTATTAAAAATAAATGTTAAAACATGATTTGAATGATAAACAATTAATGGCAGTGAGCACAATAGTGGAGATTATAAATGGTGGTATATGGAGTAGCTTTACTGGCATTTTGTATGTTGGTTGGTGTTTTTTTAGGGGACCTGCTGGGTAAATTGATCGGTGTAGATGCTAATGTTGGTGGTATTGGTATTGCCATGCTCCTACTTATTATTATTGCTAATAAAAGAACTCCATTTTTTGAAATAAATGCCATTACTAAATCTGGTGTGAATTTTTGGAGCGCAATGTACATTCCTATCGTTGTGGCAATGGCTGCAAAACAGAATGTTTTTGCAGCACTTTCAGGAGGATGGATGGCCGTCACAGCAGGAGTACTTGTTGTGATTATCAGTTTTTTAATGATTCCTCTTCTATACCGTCTCAACAATAGAGAATAATCATGCTTAAGGAAGCCATATTTAGCGCTTTGTCGAATAATTCAATTATTACGGCATTTTTATTTGTTGGTGTAGTAACAGCTCTTTCCTACTGGATCTCTAATCATATGACTAATGGGAAAATTCATGGTTCTGCTATTGCCATTACAATTGGACTATTTCTTGCATATATTGGTGGGTATGTTTCAGAAGGGGACAAGGGCCTTGCAGATATCTCAATATTTACTGGTGTTGGCATTCTTGGCGGAGCAATGTTTCGAGATTTTGCCATTGTTGCTACTGCTTTTGGCGTCGACCTCAAACATCTTAAAAACGCAGGGATGATTGGTGCTATTTCAATTATTTTTGGAGTGATCTTATCATTTATTATTGGTGCTATTGTGGCGTTAATGTTTGGTTATGACGATGCCGTTTCAATTACCACAATTGGTGCAGGAGCTGCTACTTATATCGTTGGGCCTGTGACAGGAACAGCTTTATCAGCTAGTTCTGAAGTAATAGCCCTCAGCGTTGCTGTTGGATTAATAAAGTCAATTCTGGTGATGATTATGACACCATTTATTGCTCCATATATAAAATTGGATAATGCTGAGTCTGCGATGATTTTTGGAGGGTTAATGGGAACCACTAGTGGCGTTGCGGGCGGTTTGGCTGCAACAGATCCAGAGTTAGTGCCATACGGGGCGATGACAGCAACATTTTATACCGGGGTTGGTTGTTTGCTTGCTCCTTCGATTTTATTTTTAATTGTGAATACATTAATAAATTAAAACAAAGGATCTTATTATTTTTAAATTGAAAGAAATTACTCGTCGTGATGTTATCAAAACATTCAGTTCTATCGGTTTGTTAAGTGGTTTAACTAATATTGCACAAGGGCAATTATCTTCTGAGATAACTCATTTTAGCGCATCAGAATTATCAATTATGATTCGATCCCAGAAGGTAAGTTGTGAAGAGGTAATGCGGGCATATCTGACGAAAATAGCTAAATACAATCCAATATATAATGCTATCGTAAGTATACCTGATGAAGATTTATTAATTGGACAAGCAAAGGCTGCAGACATTGAGTTATCAAAAGGCAGTTATCGAGGCTGGATGCATGGTATGCCTCATGCTATTAAAGATTTAGCTTATTCAACGGACCTTCCAACCAGTGAGGGTTCACCAATCTTCGCCGGAACATATGCATCAGCAGATGATTTATTTGTCTCTCGCTTGAGAGCGGCTGGTGCAATCTTTGTAGGTAAAACAAATGTACCTGAATTTGGTTATGGCTCGCAAACCTACAACCCAGTATTTGGACCAACACGCAATGCTTATAATCCCTCGCTTACCGCCGGTGGAAGCAGTGGTGGTGCGGCTGTTGGATTAGCCACACAAATGTTACCTGTGGCGGACGGAAGCGATATGATGGGTTCCTTAAGGAACCCAGCTGCTTATAATAATGTTATAGGTTTTCGCCCAAGCCAAGGAAGAGTCCCCTCCTATTATGTGAATTCGGATAGTTTTTATCAGCAATTATCTACAGATGGGGCTATGGGTAGAAATGTTGAGGACATGATGAGGTTGTTATCCATTATGTCTGGTCCAGATAACAGAGTTCCATTGAGTTTAAAGGATCCATTGCCTAATTATGACGATCTTAAAGCACCGAATCTAAGAGATCTTAAGATTGGATGGATGGGTGACTATAATGGTTATTTACCTACCGAAAAAGGCGTATTGCAATTATGTGAGACAGCTCTAAATGACCTTGAGGATGAAGGTCTTAGGACAGAATTTTGTATGCCTAAATTTGAGATGCAAAGATTGTGGCAAGCATGGCTAACATTGCGTCATTGGTCATGTCTTTGGGCTAAAAAATATTACGATGATCCAAACACTAGAAAATTACTCAAACCTGAATTAATTTGGGAGGTTGAAGGAGCTTTTAATATAAATGGGCACCAATTGCATGAGGCAGGAAAGATAAGAACCAGCTGGTATGAATCTTTATTAGCATTATTTAATAATTATGATTTTTTGGCGTTACCTTCTGCTCAAATATTTCCTTTTTCGATTGATTCGCACTGGCCAAAATCAATCAACGGAGTAAAAATGGACACTTACCATCGATGGATGGAGGTAGTAATTGGAGGAACCCTAGCGGGGCTTCCGGTAATTAATTTACCAGTAGGTTTTGATGCTCAGGGTAGGCCTATGGGTATTCAATTTATGGGTCGAATGGGTGAGGACGCGAAACTAATTGAATTTGCAATGGCCTATGAAGCCAGTACAGACCATTTAAATAGAAGACCTAACCTTCAGCGATCACTCTAGTTTTAGTAAACTGCTGCGCCACTATCCTCAGCACGAGAATCAGCAGCCCCAGAAACTATACCAGTTTCAGGATCGCGATAGACTCCCATCGCACTTCCTATTGAGTTCCTTGTACGAATTTTATGTCCGTAAGATTCATAGATAGCTTGTGTGTCAGCTGAAATTCCTCGTTTCTCAAAGGTTGTGATATCAGGAAGCCACTGGTGATGAATTCTAGGTGCCTCTATTGCTTCAGCAATGGTCATTCCATGGTCAACCACATTGAGGATAGTTTGCATAGTGGTATTAATGATGGTTTTTCCACCTGGACTGCCGGTAGCGAAAAGTGGTATTCCATCTTTTGCTACTATTGTTGGAGTCATGCTGGACAACATTCTTTGTTCTGGTCTTATTTGATTCGGAGGGGTACCAATTTCTCCTTTTATATTAGTTACTCCAGGCTGTTCATTAAAGTCACCCATTTCATTATTTAAAAGGAAACCTGCTCCCTCCACTACAATATGTGATCCATAACCAAATTCTAAGGTATATGTTAGAGAGACCATGTTGCCTTCTTTATCTACCACTGAAAAATGAGTGGTTTCATCGCTTTCGTAGATTTCTGCAAATAACGCCGGATCACTTTCTGATTTTGTATTCAAATCAATGGTTTTTTGTAAGTTAACGGCATGTTCTTTTGATAATAAACGCTCGAGAGGCATATCCTCATTAAAGTCAGGATCACCAAGATAGTTTGCTCGATCCGCATAACCGCGACGCATTGCCTCAGTTAAAATATGTAGATATTGAGCTGAATTATGACCAATTTGGTTGAGATCATATTGTTCTAGGATATTTAGCATTTCAGATATTATTACTCCACCCGAACTTGGTGGTGGCATGCTGACGATTTCATAATCACGATAGTTATTTTTAATTGGTTTGCGTTCAACCGCTTCGTATTTTTTCAGATCTTCAAGTGTGATAAGGCCATTATTAGCAGTCATGAAATTAGCTATTAACTCTGCAGTTTTACCACCATAAAAACCTTCTTTACCATTAGACTGAATACGTTCTAGAGTGTTAGCTAGATCATTTTGTTTCCATACATCTCCGACTAAATAAGGTTTACCTTGATCTTTGTAAAAGATTTTTTGTGAGCTAGGGTACTTACCAAACCAGGATTTTCTTCTTTGGTTATTAAAATCATCATGTAACTTAAAAGTGATTGGTATTCCTTGGCGAGCTAACTTAACTGCAGGACTGAGTAATTTTGCCCATTCGAGTGATCCAAGACGTTGATGCGCTAACTCTAAACCAGCAACTGTTCCCGGAACACCTACAGCTTTGATGCTAAAATGATCAATAGGTCCTATTTCATTATTAATAACTTTACCTTCCGCATCGAGATACATATTTTTAGTTGATGCGAGTGGTGCTTTTTCACGAAAATCAAATGTGGTGGTTTCCCCATTTACTCCATGATAAACGAGAAATCCACCTCCACCTATGTTACCAGCTGTTGGGTGTGTGACCGCCATCGCAAAGGCCGTAGCCACAGCTGCATCGATTGCATTTCCTCCCTCTTTTAATATTTGAACACCTACTTCTGAAGCTATCAATGAAGACGAAGCTACAGCACCGTTATTGCCTCGTTCGGCAGTTTTTCCAGCAGCATGCAGGTTGGTTGATGCGATGAATAATAAAACACCGATTGATATAAAAAGTCTTGAGGATTTTATGTTGAGCAAAATGGCACCTATTTTTAGTGATTTAGATTTAAATTGATGTTCTATTATTAATCATTTTGTTGCAAAGTAAATAATAAATTGAGTAGGTATGCTAATATTAGATACAAATACATTCAAACTTTAATGCAAAATTTAGTATTATTGAAATGTAAAAAATATTTATCGTAAAATATATTTCCAAATTAATTTAAATATATTTTCCATTTATACAAAGGAAAAGCTATGAGAAGTCTTACAACAATTATACTGTGCTTATTAAGCATCACTGCACTGGCTTGTAAAGGTACACTTTTAGATCATAATTTTAAAAAATTAGCGTCAAGCGAAGAAGTTAATTTGTGTGAGGCTTATTCAGGTAAGGTTGTTCTGGTCGTGAATACTGCATCCAAGTGCGGATTTACTTATCAGTACGAAGGTTTAGAGAAACTTAATGAAGAATATGGCAATGAAGGTTTGGTAGTACTTGGTTTTCCCTCTAATGATTTCCGAGGTCAGGAACCAGGAACCGAAGAAGAGATACAAGATTTTTGTCGTCTTACTTATGGCGTGAAATTTCCAATGTTTGAAAAAACAATGGTTAAAAAAAATAACGCTCATCCTTTCTATCATGGCTTAGCTGATTCTGCTGGAGGTTACCCACAATGGAATTTTCATAAATATTTGATAGGAAGAGATGGTGAACTTATTACTGATTTTAGTACCAGAACAAAGCCATATGATGATGTGATAATTGGTGCGTTAGAAAAGGCACTCCAAGAAAATATATAATAAATATTTACTTTGAGTGAAACGAGCTTTGTATCTCTTTTACCTGTAGTCGCGACACTATGTGTCTCATTAAGCTCAAGAAATGTCCTCTTAGGATTATTCTCAGGAGTTATTCTAGGCGTCTTTCTTCTCCATTCAACGTCGCCACTTTTATTTCTTCCCTTAGTAATAACTGACTACTTAGTTCCCGAAATTGCCGATACATATAACGCTAGTATTCTTGTATTACTAGGGTTTATTGGTGGTTTTGTAAAATTAATCCAGTATTCGGGTGGTGGCATAGCTTTCGCAAAGACCACTATGAAATATATTGTTAACAAAGCATCAGCTCAGATTAGTGCATGGTTTAGCGGCATTCTTATATTTTTTTCTGATCTTGGAACACCACTAATAGTGGGACCTGTATTTCAGCCTTTATTCGATCGATATGGCATTTCAAGACAGAAGTTAGCTTTCATAATTGATTCAACCTCATCCCCGATTGCAATATTAATTCCCTTTATTGGATGGGGGGTATTTACGATGAGTGTTATCAAGGATAGCTTTGAGATTAACCAGATAATTACCAGTGAATGGGAAGTTTTTATTTCTGCTATTCCATATCAATTTTATGCTTGGCTAGCTATTAGTATTGTTCCGATATTATCAATATTGGGTTTTGATTACGGGCAAATGCGACTCGCAGAAAGTGCAACAAAAATTTCACACGAGTCATCTGAAAATCATTCTAAAAATATTGCAGCAATTTTTGTTTGGCTCCCTCTTTTGGTATTAGGTGTAACATTATTTTCTGTTCTTAATATCCATGGATTCCCAGATAAACAGATACCAGGTTCTGATTTTAGAGCGGCACTTGCATCCGCATATTTTTTGGCTACCGTCACCCTTATTTCTTTGGTGCTATATAAAGGAGCAAAAAAACTCAGTGATTTGTTTTCTGTCTATATAGAGGGCATATCTGGAATGCTCCCTATTGCTGCGACACTCATTCTCGCATGGGCATTGGGTCAAGTTAGTGAGGAGCTTGGGACGGGGCAATATGTCGGTAATGTAGCCAAGGAAATAGTGAGCCCAAGTTTATTGCCGTTAGTGATTTTTCTTGTATCTGCCGTTATATCTTTTGCTATTGGTTCTTCTTGGGGAACCATTATCATCATGATGCCCCTGGCAATTCCTTCTGCTTTAGCTACGGGAAATGAGTTTCCAATAATCATTGGCGCGGTTCTCTCGGGTGCTTTGTTTGGTGATCATTCATCACCCATATCAGAAACAACTATCCTCTCTTCAATTGGCGCAGGTATTGAGCCATTGTCACATTTTCGTACACAAATTCCTTATGCACTAACAAATGGTATAATTGCTTCGATCGGTTTTTTGATAGCTGGACTCACCTCAATGACAAGGATTGTCTTATGTATGTTCTTATTGCAAATATTGACCATAATTATTCTTAGGTATCTTCGTCATTAAATTCTTTTAGAAGTCCGATAAAAAAAGTATATTATTCTTTACAAAGGATATTTTAAAAAACAATGGAGAGTTTGAAGAAAATGAATAGGAGATTATTTTTTGAAATGCTGGGAACAGCAGCAGTCGCCTTGGGTGTTTCCAAAAGTGCAAATTCACAAGCGTCATATGGTGCAGAAATAAAACTCAAGCAATTAGGATTTATCTTACCGGAAGCTGCTCGGCCTGTTGCAGTTTATGTTCCCTACCGAATATCGGGCAATCAGGTATTTATAGCAGGACAGATCCCCCCAAATGGTTTGGATACTCCAACATATGGTAAGTTAGGAAAAGATTTAACGGTTGATGATGGCTATATCGCGGCGCAACAAGTTGGTTTAAGGATAATCGCCCAGCTCAAAGCAGCTTGTGATGGTGATCTTGATCGAGTTGTTAAATGTATACAAATTCGAGGATTTGTAAATTCTACAGATGACTTCACTAAACAGGCGAATGTTATAAATGGCGCTTCGGAGTTATTACGTGATGTCTTTGGTGATGCAGGATTGTCTGCCAGGGCTGCCCTTGGTGTTAACACATTGCCATTGAATGCTGCTGTTGAGATTGAATCAATGTTTGAAATAAAAGTGTAAGAAAATTATTAATTAATACAGTTATGAGGAATAAGAAATGAGAATAATATTATCTATCTATCTACTATTTTTTTCCATGGGATCTGCGTTAAGTCAGAATCCACCCCCATTTGAAATAGAGAGAATTGCCAGTTTTAATAGTCCTTGGGCAATGGCATTTCTACCTGATGGAGATATCTTGGTTACTGAAAAATCGGGGCGTCTTTTGATGATGAATCCTAAGAGTGGAGACATGATTGAAGTTCAAGGGATCCCTTCTGTTGCCTATGATGGCCAAGGTGGTTTGGGGGATGTCACACTTCATCCAGACTATGCAGAGAATAAAATGCTTTATTTGAGTTTTGCAGAAACTGACGAAGATGATAAAGACAAGAAAGGTGCAGCTGTTATTAGAGCAAAATTAAATATCAAAAACAATAGTGCTGAGCTTACTGAGATAAAATATATTTGGAGGCAGGTACCAAAAGTTACTGGAAGTGGTCACTACGGCCACCGAATAGAATTTTCCAGTGATGGCTTTTTGTATATCTCTTCGGGCGATCGTCAAAAATTTGATCCAGCTCAGGATATGAACATGAATTTAGGTAAAATCCTTCGCTTATATGATGATGGCAGCATTCCAGAGGATAATCCTTTTTATGCTCGTGGCGGAGTTGCTGCAGAAATATGGTCACTAGGGCACCGCAATCCGTTGGGTTTTGATTTCGATGCAGATGGACAACTTTGGGAAACAGAAATGGGACCAAAAGGTGGAGATGAATTGAATCGAGTATTTAAGGGAGCGAATTATGGTTATCCTCTGGTTTCAAATGGTAGGCATTACAATATGGGAGAAATTCCAGATCATCACACAAGGCCCGAATTTGTAGATCCGAAAGAATGGTGGACTCCAGTAATTTCTCCAAGCTCATTTATAATTTATCAAGGTGATCTATTTTCTGACTGGAAAGGCGATGGTTTTATATCGGGATTGTCTTCGAAATCTCTGGTACATGTAAAGTTTTCTGGTTCATCGGCCGAAGAAATAGAACGCTTTGACATGGGCAAACGTATTCGTTCAGTTGAGGAGGGTCCTGATGGTGCACTTTGGCTGCTGGAAGATAAAAAAGGTGCTCGGATGTTAAAGTTAACACCAAAACTTTAATGCTGAATAGAAGCATTCATTAGAGAGTCTTAATATTAAAATGAATCATTTTTTTAGAGTCTCGATAGTACTTGCTTCTCTCTCATCTTCTTTTGTATTTGCAGAGGATTTTGAAGATATAAGGGAAATATTACCAGAGCAAATCTCAAGTCAACGAATTGAAGCTGATATAAGACAGTTGGTTAGTTATGGGACACGACATACTTTATCAGAAACCAACTCAGACAAGAGAGGTATTGGTGCAGCTCGTCGATGGATTGAAAATGAATTCAATAAAATCTCATCAGCTTGTGATAATTGCCTTGAAGTTATTCGAGTCAGTGGTGTTGTTTCTGGGAAAGAGCGAGTGCCAAGAGCAACAGAGGTTGTCAATATTTTAGCTATTCAAAGAGGCAGCGTAGATCCCAATAGAATGGTTATGATGAGTGGTGATATAGATTCTCGAGTGAGTGATCCCATGGATTATACATCAGACTCGCCAGGAGCTAACGATAATGCCAGCGGTATGGCTGGTGTTATTGAGGCAGCTAGGGTCCTCTCTAAATCAAGGTTTCCTGGAACTATTATTTATGCTGGGTTGTCTGGTGAAGAACAAGGCTTATTTGGCGGAGAGATCGTGGCACGTCATGCCTTAGAGAAAGGCTGGCAAATAAAAGCAGTTTTAAACAACGATATGATCGGCAATATTACGGGTATTGATGGCGTTACAGATAATTCGTCAGCCAGAGTGTTCTCAGAAGGTACTCGCTTTCTTGAATCCAAAGATGAGGCTCTAAAAAGACGCTATAGAGGCGGAGAAGTAGATTCGCCATCAAGGAATATTGCTCGTTACGTAGATAATATGGCCGACCAATTTATAACTAACCTTGATGTGATGATGATTTATCGACTTGATCGTTTTGGAAGAGGTGGACATCATCGTCCCTTTAATGAGCTTGGTATTCCTGGTGTGAGAATCATGGAAACGCACGAACATTATCACCGTCAACATCAAGATATTAGGTTGGAAAATGGCATTGAATACGGTGACGTGATTGAGGGCGTGGATTTTGAATATGCAAAAAAATTAACCGCATTGAATGTTGTTTCATTAGCCGGCATGGCATCAGCTCCTCCTTTTCCCTCTAATGTAGAGATAAAGGGCGCGGTAAGCGCTAATACTAGCCTTGAATGGACTCTCCCAGAAAGTAATGTTGCTGAGAATTTAAGAGGATATAAGATATATTGGCGCCTCACGTCTAGTCCTCAATGGACCAACAGTCGATATGTTGGTTTGGTGGATAATTACACATTAGAAAATATTGTCATTGATAATTATTTTTTTGGTGTAGCAAGTGTCTCTAATGACGGGTATGAGTCTCCAGTAGTATTTCCAGGAATAATGGGATCTTTTGATTAGAATTAAATTTCTGAAAATTTATAAATGAGAACAATTAATGAGTGAACCACGCCAAGCTTCTTTATTAGAGTCATTGATACCAATCATGAGCCTTGTTTTTATGTTGGGATTTTCAGTATTTTTCTTTGGATCTGATTCATCGTATGGACCGAATCAAATTGCTCTGATAATCGGTGCAGCCATTGCAAGTTTGGTGGCCATTAAAATTGGACATACTTGGTCAAATATACTGGAGTCCATGGTTGCTAGTATCAGTACCGCCATGGGCGCATTATTAATTTTTCTTTGTGTGGGTGCGTTGATCGGAACTTGGCTAATTTCTGGGACTGTGCCAACACTGATCTTTTATGGCCTTGAGTTACTTAATCCAAAAATATTTTATCCCGCAGCATGTCTTATTTGTGCGATTGCCGCTTTAGCTACCGGGAGCTCATGGACTGTTGCAGGCACTCTGGGTGTGGCTCTGATAGCTGTTTCGATTGGCTTAAATCTATCACCCGCTATAGCCGCAGGCGCTATAATTTCAGGAGCTTATTTTGGCGATAAAATGTCTCCACTTTCAGACACTACTAATTTGGCTCCTGCAGTTACAGGTACTGATTTATTTGCGCACATAAAGCACATGGTCTGGACAACTACTCCATCATTTTTATTGGCTTTGGTAATTTTTATGATATTAGGTTTTGGTGTAGATTCAGATATAGAAGATTCTACAATAACTCTTTTGACTGAAACATTAGATGCCACTTTCAATATTACTTTATTAGCATTGTTGCCTTTATTGGTAGTTTTCCTTATGGCCATTCGTAAGATTCCAGCATTACCTACAATTTTATTTGGCGCATTATTGGGCGGAGTTATGGCATTTTTTCTGCAGCCGGAAGCTGTCATGATTTTTGCAGACTCAAATGATTTATCTCCGACGTTATCCTTAATTAAAGGTATTTGGCTAGCCTTAGCAACTGGTTATACCTCAGCGACTGGTATCCCAGAGATAGACAGCTTACTTTCACGTGGTGGTATGCAATCTATGCTTAACACTATGTGGCTTGTAATTAGTGCAATGTCATTTGGTGCTGTTCTTGAGCATGCAGGAATGCTGAAAACAATCATCAGCTCATCTCTTAAGGCAGCTAAATCAACTGGTTCCTTAATTACTACAGTTATCCTCAGTTGCATTAGCATCAATATAGTATGTGCCGATCAATATATTTCGATTGTGTTAGCAGGTAAAATGTTTAAAGCAGAATTCAAAAAACGCAACCTTGATCCGAAAAATCTTTCGAGAGTAATTGAGGATTCTGGAACACTAACTTCTCCTTTGGTGCCTTGGAATACATGTGGCGCGTACATGGCAGCTACCCTTGGCGTCCCTACTTTTACATATTTACCGTATGTCTTTTTTAATTTAATCAATCCAGTAATTTCAATGATTTATGGATTTACAGGTTTTACTATTGAAAAATTAGATAAAAATAAAGGGTAAGTTTTATTCAAGTTTATATTTTTTATTTGAATGATTGGATTTGTCACAAAACTTTACAATTAATTATTACATTAATTTCATAACTTTAGATTAAAATGCGTTATGACAAAAAATTATAATTTGTCGGTGATGTTGATTCTAATAAGTTGGATGTCAAATTGCCTAGCGGGCGGAGGTGTTTTGCTCTCTGAGGATAGTTGTATCATCTCGATTGGATTTTATGAGGCTCATTTCACTGCTTACCAACCAGATACATCTGGTGATAAGCAATTTTGTGAGGATCTTGATGAAGCAGGGAATACAATTTTCGTCCTAGATTATCTGCATAAAAGTTTAAGTCAGGTACCCGTAGATTTCCGTATTATTAAAAATGTGACTGATAAAGGTGAGTTTGTGCAAATGGCTGACATAATAAAAATTCAAGATATTGATCGTGTTACGGTTTTTTATCAGGAACCAATTATTAAAACCAATGCATCCTATGCTGTGACCCATGAATTTCTAGAGAACGGTGATTATGTAGGTATTGTCACAGCCGGCCATCCGACTAACAATAATATTTACTCATCGGTTTTTCCGTTTAGTGTTGGGGCGAGTAATTTGTCATGGTCAATTATTGTTTTCTTTGGCCTTATACTTATATTTGGTACTTATTTATTTCGGATGATAAGAACGGACTAGATTGATGCAAATAAAAAATTCTAAAAAACAGTATTTACTATTAGTAATTTTAATACTTTCTATGTTTTTGGTATATCCATCTCAATGGTATCCCTTTGATATGCGCTTAACGCTTACCTCTTGGTTTGGTGCGGAAAACTATCGTCCCTTACCACAATCAACAATGACTTCAAATTCAGAATCCGAGTTGGCATGCCCCGAGGATCCATCAGGTTGGCGTGCTTCTCAAATTATCGACGGAGTCAACATTGAGGAATCGTTACCTTGTTTGGCGGATAACCCATATGGTGTAGCAGCATTTGTATTGGGTACAAACAATGTCAGCAAAGAAACATTGCAACGCAGTGGATTAAGCTCAGATGCAATTGTAAAAGGTAGAGACCTCGATGGGGATGGCGATCCAGATGAAATTCACATTCGCTTAGAAGTTGCGGAACTAAATGGCAGTTCTCCAATCTCGAAAAGACCAGTTACAACTTACGATATCGCTCCAGGCGTTCAACCCGGTATATGGGTATTTGCTCCAAAACTAATTGGAATGGCCGTTGAAAATTTTGAAACTCAAGAAGCCAGATATTCATTAAAACTTCCTTCACCAGCAATTCGTGTTGAGCAAGGAGATGTGGTTAAGATTACACTTGAGAATACTCATTATATGCCACATACATTGCATTTGCATGGCGCCGACCATGGTTTTATTGATAGTAATGGGGAAGGTAATGATGGTGTTCCTTTAACAAGTGAATTACCTATTCTTCCCGGGCAATCACGAACCTATGATTTAACACCCAGGAAAGCTGGAACCATGTTTTATCATTGTCATGTTCAGCCGCATGTTCATGTTCAGATGGGCTTACAAGGTTTATTCATAATAGAAGAAAATAGACCAAATAATAATTTACAAACAATGAACTTAGGGGCCGGTAAAGTAAGGGCTCCATCGCAATCTCTAAAAGAGTCATACGATAGTGAATATGATTTACATTATCTTGATCTTGATAAAGAGCTTGGAGTTAGAATTCAAGAAAATAATGACCCAAGATTAATTACACAATCGATGCATCGTGATTACGATATCACGGATGCAAATGTCGACTATTTCACTTTAAATGGACGTTCATTTCCTTATACTTTTAGAGAATCTTTGATCGTTTCTAGAGAGGGTGAAAAAGCAAGATTACGGGTTGTAAATGGAGGTAGTAAAGGCATTGCCTTACATACTCATGGGCATAAATTTACTGTTATTGAAAGAGATGGAGTCAAATTACCCAAATTAAGCCAAACTCCTCAAGATGTTCTTTGGATGGCAACATCACAGCGTTATGATATAGATCTTTCTTTTACAAATGATGGCACTAAAACTTATGGACCTGGTATTTGGTTGTATCATGATCACCAGAATAAAGGTACGACTACTGATGGTGTCGCCCCCGGAGGGAATATAAGTGCCATAGTTGATAAAGCATATCTTGATGAATCAGGTTGGCCAATGACTCGTGGGGTCGATTATGCCCAATATTTCAGCGCCGATTATTATAGAAAAAAGATTCCGGTTTGGGAGAGCTATATCCCAGCTTTTTACTCTGAACCTGGAAAAGACAATATATTATTAATTAGGATTCTCTTGCTGACGTTATTTTTTGGGAGTTTCCTGGCAATATTACGGTCAATATTTACACAAAGAAATAAAGGTAGATCATGATTAATCAAAAATTATGGGGCATCTTTTTATCTCTATTTTTTATTCATCCGTCATATGGATTGCAGCATTCAATGTCTGACAGTCACTCAATGTCTGGCCATCATTCAATGAATGGAGACAATGGCAGTATTGTTATGAATAGTAATCATAATAATTTACCGTTGGGCTGCGAGCGTATTTCTGGAGAAAAGAATATTACCGTAAGCGCTGGGCAAAGATACGCGAAAGAAATTCCTGGAACAATTTTTGGTATGAGTGAGCATGAATGGAAAGTTGATCCATGTACAAGAGTGACAATAACGTTTATCAATGAAGATGATGTTCGTCATCAATGGATGGTGCATGGCCTTCCTAAATATCTATATCCAGCTGGAATGTTTCATATAGAATCAATGGCTGGAAAATCTACGACTGGAACATTCATTGTTCCAAGTGAGAACCGAAATTATTTGGTTCATTGTGATATGGCTCAACATATGGAAATGGGGATGCGAGGTCAACTCGTTGTGGGAGAGGGTAATGGAGATTTATGGGCCGTAACTGGAATCACTGATCCCTTTTATCGAGCTTCTTATTTGCCAGATAATTTAATATATTTGTCACTGGTTGTTTTGTTTTTAGGATATTCTTTAACATCATGGCTTGTGCGTATGCGTCAGAAGCGTTAAATTTGATTCACTAAATTGAAATAGAGGCTAGCGATAATGAAGCAAACTGAAAGTAACAATTATTCAATCCTTATCAGTTTAGCTGCATTATTTATTATTATTTATGCTCTACAAGCAGCTGCAGCACTAATTATTCCTTTTTTATTGGCAATTTTTCTTGCTTTAATTACTTTGAGACCATTGTTTTGGCTGCAAAGTAAAAAGATACCCGCATTCTTAGCAGCCTTGATTATTGTAGCATCTATAATGCTTCTCCTATTGTCTATTGGTGGTGTATTAGGAACATCAATTGCAGAATTTACAACGGCTTTACCCGAATACCAAGAAAGGTTGGATACAATACTAGAGAATTTTATGGGTGCTGCACCTAGTTATTTTTCAGGCGATCAGACTTCTCTGAATTTTAGTCAAATTCTGGATCCTGGTTGGGCAATGAGTCTTGCGGCATCGCTATTGAATGCATTGCGTGATGTTCTGACAAATGCATTCTTGATTATGTTTACAATGATTTTTATTTTACTGGAAGCATCAGCCTTTGAAATTAAATTACTTGCCGCCTTCAAACGCAAACGTGATTCATTCGTGAGGCAAAAAATATTTGTAGCTAATTTAGGACGTTATTTAGGAATTAAGACCATTATGAGTATTGCTACAGGTACTTCTGTTGCATTGGCAACATCATGGATCGGCCTTGATTTCCCCTTGTTGTGGGGTATGTTTGCTTTTCTTTTGAATTATGTACCTACTATAGGCTCGATCATTGCGGCTGTGCCCGCAGTATTGATGGCATTAGTTCAACTGGGGGTTGGTGATGCGATTACTACAGCAATTGCATTTTTTGCCATCAATCTTGTATACGGAAATTTTATTGAACCCAAATTACTCGGTTATGGAGTTGGATTATCTCCTTTGATAGTCTTCATCAGTTTATTTTTCTGGGGCTGGGTATTTGGCCCTGTTGGTATGATCCTTTCTGTGCCCTTAACTATGGCACTAAAAATGACCTTAGAGAGTGACGAACAAACTCAGTGGTTGGCAATTATCATGGGTTCAGAAGACGATGCTCAGCATGAGATTACGACTAAATAATTATCCCAATAGTTTTCTGGATTTGTTAATTGCTCTTACCACACGGTCAACATGATCGACTGTATTGTATATGTGAGGAGAAAGCCTCAACCCTCCAGTTCCAGCCAGTATTACACCTCCATCCTTGAGTACATTATCGAGTAGCTGACGTCTATTTTCTTGGGGTGCTTTTAGAATAATTACATTACTAGTGAAATTCGAATGATGTGACGAGACAAACTCTACATCGATATCAATCAATGATTGTCGAAGATAATCTGCAATTTTTATAGCTCTCCTCTCAACACCTGAAGGGGTGATTGAGGTATGAAAATTAACTGTTTCGGAGAGAGCTGCAAGGGCTGCATCATTTCGCTGACCAAATGCTTCGAATTTTCTCGCGCCTTTAGCATTGGTTTCTGCAGCATTACCCCAACCGATACTGACGATTCCAGGCCAGATACGATTTATACTTTCTTGGCGCACAACCAATAAACCTATTTCTCTGGGTCCCATATACCATTTATGAGAACTACCACTAAAAGTATCGCATCCCATTGCATCAAGATCTACATCCATCAAACCCCAGGTTTGAGCGCCATCTACGTGAATATGTACTTGTCCATGCTTAGCTTTTATTGCCTGGCATATCTCTTGTGCGGGTAATCTAAAACCAGTGATATTTGAAATATGAGTAAACGAGATTACTTTGGTTTTATCGGTAATTTTCTCGAGGAATAAATCGACTACCTTATCGATATCTTGAGTATTAACGGGGACATTAATATGCTTAATTATACAGTTACTGCGTTTCGCTCTTACTGACCATGAGACATCATTGGAAGGATGGTTTTGATCCCATAATAAAATTTCATCACCCGCCTGAAGTGATATCCCTTGGACTACAATATTATTGGCTTCAGAGGTATTTCGAGTAATAGCAATATCATCAGCGCTTATATTGAGCTGCTTTCCGAGTCCATTTCGGGCAACTTCTTTTATTGCCATGATACGCGATCTATTTTGACCACTCATATCGAAATCTAAATCATCACTAAAAGAATCTATGGATTTATTTATTGCAGTTGGCATTGGACATAAATTAGCTGCATTCATAGGTACTTTGTTGTCAGAGAATCCAAATGCTTTTTCAGGAGAAACACCTGCAATATCTGCAGCTGCAATTTTATACCCAATAAGACTGCCCGCTATTGGAGCAGCAGTGATTGCTTTGATAAAGTGCCGACGCTTAATATCCATGATCAATCCTTTAGTTAATTACAAAATTTAATTAAGATTTTATATCCCCAATAGAAGCATAATTATTTTTTTCAGTCAAAGTGAAATATCCACCATCTCTTGTCCATGCTATCGTATTACAAAATAAATAATTATGGATATTATTGATGGATTTATTTGATATTGAGCAAAAGAAATTACCTGTCAATGGAAGCCTTTTGGAGTTTCCAGTTAATCGGGTCTATTGTGTAGGGAGAAATTACACTGATCATGTAATCGAGATGGGCGGAGATGTTGTGCATGAATCTCCATTTTATTTTATAAAATCGACCGATACATTATTCATTAATGGTGGCGATGTTAATTATCCTTCTATGACAGATAATTTACATTATGAGATTGAATTGGTGGTCGCTATTCATAAAGGTGGCAAGAATATTCAACCAGAAAACGCTCTTGAGCACGTCTTTGGTTATGCTGTTGGTATTGATTTAACTCGTCGTGATCTTCAATCTGAAGCAAAAAAATTAGGCCGTCCCTGGGATACTGGTAAGACATTTAATCAAGCAGCACCCATTTCCCCATTGCAGTTGGCTGCAGATATTGGGCACCCTGTTAATGGTAAAATTCGATTGATGGTGAATAATTCGATTCGACAAGATGGAGATATCAATGAAATGATTTGGAGTGTGCCAGAATCAATTTCCAAGTTATCAGCATTTTTCGAACTTGTGCCCGGAGATATATTATTTACTGGCACACCATCAGGAGTTGGAAAGATTGTATCGGGTGATAATGTTAAAGGTAAAATTGATGGTATTGGTGATATAGAAATTAATATTATTTAAAATAATTTTTAATTGGAGCATGAAAGGTGAAAGAAATGAATAAGAGTATTTTATTGTTATTTGGCTTAATTTTAACTGGATGTAGTCAGAACAAGGAACCCGAGCTTGGGGCCGATATGATCCTTACCAATGCTCGCATTTATACAATGCGATGGGATGAACCAGACACTAATGGTATTTTATCTTCTAAGGCACCTAATAAAGAAGGGTGGCGGCCTGATGCAAATGCAGTGGTTATCCAGAACAGTAAAATTAAATTTGTTGGTCAAACTACCAAAGCACTCTCATATAAAGGAGAAAGCACTCAAATTATCGATCTTGCTGGAGCCACTGTTTTACCTGGCTTAGTTGATTCTCATACACATATTTTTGGTGTGGGTGCAGCACTTGAGAGAGTTGATTTAATTGGAGTATCAACCGAAGAAGAAATGGTGGCAAGAGTTGCCGAAAGAGCTAAGATAACTCCCAAAGGAGACTGGATTGTTGGCCGTGGATGGGATGAGGGGGTTTGGGCGAACCGATATCCGGACAAGGATCTATTAACTAAATTTGTTCCTGATCATCCAGTATTCTTATCAAGCTTACATAGTTTTGGAGGGCTGGTTAATCAGAAAGCATTAGATGTTGTCGGTATTAATTCAACCACGAAAGTACCTGTTGGTGGAGAGATTAGATTGGGTCTTGATGGAGAGCCGAACGGCCTGTTTTTAAATCGAGCGGTACCTTTAGTAAGAGATGCTATCCCGCCACCATCGCAAGAGGCCATGATGATTAGAGCTCTAGCTGGTCTCAATCAAATGGCAGAAGATGGTTTTGTAGCAGTGCATGATGCAGGGCTTGATACATCAATGATGAGAGCTTTAGAGCAACTCGAAGAACAAAATTTACTGCCAATTAGGGTTTATGGAATGTTGTCACTCAGGGATGAATCATTGATGGAGAAATGGATCAATAAAGGTCCTGATGAGGATATAGACAGTATGTTGGTTACTCGATCTGTAAAGGCCTATTACGATGGAGCCTTGGGGTCAAGAGGCGCGAGGTTATTATCTGATTATTCAGATTTGCCCGGTCATCGAGGGATTAGCGGTAATGGATACGGCTTTAACGAGGTATTAATGACCCGAGCTATGCAAAAAGGTTTTCAAGTTGCAATTCATGCTATTGGTGATGCTGGCAATCGTGAGGTTTTAGATATATTGGAAAGAGTCTTTGACGAATCTCCTTCAACTAAATCTAATCGTCATAGGATCGAGCATGCTCAAATCCTTCATCCGGATGATTTACCTCGACTTGGGCAGCTTGGCATAATTGCTTCAATGGAGCCACAGCATGCAGTCGAAGATAAGACTTGGGCTGAGGTCCGTTTGGGGGCGAAGCGAATTAAAGGGGCTTATGCTTGGAGATCTTTAAGGCAGAATAAAGCTCATTTAACATTTAACTCTGATAATCCGGGATCAGATCATAATATTTTTTATGGCTTGCATTCGGCCATTACTCGGCAAGATAAAAATTCTCTTCCTGAGGGTGGTTGGTATAAAAAAGAAGCGATTAATGTAGACGAAGCCATTCGTGCTTATACTTCTTGGTCGGCTTATGCCAGTTTCAAAGAAGATGTGACTGGCGTTATAGATGTTGGCAGATGGGCAGATTTAAGTGTTATGAATGTAGATCCATTCTTAATATCAGACGATAGTCCTGTTGATCTATTAGATGGGCAGATTCTAATGACCATTGTCAATGGGTCAATTGTATATGAACGATAAATCTATTTATTAATAGAGGGATAATATGAAATTTAATAAGAGCAATAACTGTTTATTTTTTGTTAGTTTGGTTTTTCTATTATTAGTAGCTTGTTCTGAATCAGAAAAAACCAAAGTCAATGTAGTACCTGAGTATGAATTTCAGTCATCCGGTACAAGGCAATTTGAATGGGATGACGAAAAAAATGTTGGTTGGATTAAAGTTTTACTCGAAGAAGCTAATTTTAAAGATACCAAGGTTGAGGTAGCTGAAATATATTTTCCTCCCGGTTATCAAGATATCGCTCACATGCATGAATTGGAATTACTTTATGTTCTTGAGGGTAGACTTGATCATATTGTGAATGGAAAATCACATATATTAATGCCAGGTATGTTAGGAATCGTAACTAAACCAGATTTAGTGGTGCATCGTTCGGATTCGGATGATGGTGCACGTGTACTTGCTATATGGCCTCATGGAAAAGAGATAAAAGCCTTGGAAGAAGAGGAGTTACGAGAAATTTCCTTGATTGTTAGTCGATAATCTTCATATTATATTGAACAAGCAAGACGTTACCTTATGCCCAAAATGAAAATAGATTAATGCAGGGAAAATTAACCAGAATCTTAAGTTATAGGGAAGTTATAGCACTCTCGTTTGGCGCTATGATTGGCTGGAGTTGGGTGGTTATGTCCGGTACCTGGATCATGAACGCCGGGAGCTTAGGTGCTGTATCGGCTTTTTTGGTTGGTGGTTGTGTAGTTTTGCTCGTGGGACTCACTTATGCTGAATTAGCATCAGCCATGCCTGTAGCTGGTGGAGAGCACACATATTCCCATAGAGCCCTGGGATCAACTGCATCTTTTGTTTGTACTTGGTCTATATTATTTGGTTATGTTTCGGTTGTTTCATTTGAGGCAGTGGCATTACCAACGGTAGTGGAATATATACTACCAAACCTGAATCACGGTTATTTATGGACGATATTAGACTGGGATGTTCATACTAGTTGGGTCATGGTTGGAGTAATTGGGGCATTTTTAGTTTCTTTGATCAATATTATGGGTATTAAGACGGCAGCAAAGATCCAGTTATTAGTTACTGGAATGATTCTTATAGGTGGTTTTATTTTAGTCATGGGTGCTAGCAAAACAGGACAAATAGGTAATATGAAGCCATTCTTTCAAAATCAGTCTCAAGGTTTTCTGAGTGTATTGATGATGGTCCCTTTTATGTTTGTTGGTTTTGATGTCATTCCACAAGCAGCCGAAGAACTAAAAATTTCATTTAATAGAATTGGTCATACAATCATATTGTCAATTTTAATGGCAATTACTTGGTATATTTTAATAATATTAGCCATCTCTTTATCACTTGATCGCCAGTTTATTTTTTCCTCGAAATTACCTGCCGCCGATGCAGCCACTTTTTTATTTGATTCTAGATTAATGGGTAATTTGCTTGTGATAGCTGGCATTGGTGGATTATTAACAAGTTGGAATGCTTTTTTAATTGGCGGCAGTCGTGCTATTTATGCGATGGCAGTTGCGGGGCAATTACCGTCGTTTTTGAGTCACCTACACCCCAAATACAATACCCCTTATAAAGCGATTATATTGATAGGATCAATCTCAATGATTGCCCCCTTTTTTGGAAGACCAGCACTGTTATGGCTTGTGAATGCTGGCGGACTGGGTATTGTTACTGCTTACGTAATTGTCGCATTTTCTTTTTTAGTATTGCGTTATCGTGAGCCGGAAATGATTAGGCCATATCGAGTTCGTTATGGGCGCTTGGTAGGTTTTTCTGCATTTTTTTTGTCGTTAGCCTTAGCTGGATTATATTTTCCAGGTAGCCCAGCAGCATTGATTTGGCCTTATGAATGGATGCTTGTTTTTATTTGGATTGTTATAGGAGTAGTTTTTTCTTGTTTCACTAAAAAAGACATATGAAAATGATTTAATCTTTAAGCAATTAGGTGTAAATAATCATCAAGCCGCTACAATAGTTTAAGGCCTTAACTCTGAGAGAGAATGAATTGGTATCCTTGTTTAGAATTAGAGAAATTGAATAATGCAAGGTAACTCTTTGGAAAAAAGTATGAATAAAAATAATAATGAAACTAAAGTATTATTAAAAGAAGAATTAGATGAAAATATCTTACGTTTGACACTAAATGACTCCGAGCGTCGAAATGCTTTGTCCTTGGAGATGATAAGACAAATGAGTGACGCAATTCAGAACGCGTCATTAAATCAAAAAATAAAAGTTATTATTATTGCAGCCATAGCTCCGACATTTTGCGCGGGCCATGATTTAAAGGAAATGACTGCAGCACGAAAACACTCCGATCAAGGCTGTGCATTCTATGCTGAATTATTCTCTAGTTGTTCAGCGCTAATGCAACTAATTATCAATAGTCCTAAACCAATCATTGCTGAAGTCTCTGGTGTGGCCACTGCTGCTGGCTGCCAGTTGGTTGCTAGCTGTGATATTGCAATAGCTTCAGATCAAGCCACATTTGCTACGCCAGGAGTAAATATTGGTCTCTTTTGTTCGACACCGATGGTTGCTTTATCTAGGAATATAGCTAATAAACATGCCATGGAAATGCTTTTGACAGGCGAAATGATTGATGCGAGTAAAGCAAAGGAAATTGGCTTAGTAAATCATGTGGTTGAAGAGTCTCATTTATCGGCAAGAACAACAAAGTTAGCTGCTCTGATAGCAAGTAAATCATCGGTTACAGTTTCGCTTGGTAAGGAAACATTTTATCGTCAGTTGAACCAACCTTTGAACGAAGCTTATAAGTTATGCTCTGAGGTGATGACTCATGACATGTTAAAAGATGAGGCAAAAGAAGGTATAAATGCTTTTCTAAATAAACGTTTGCCTGACTGGAAAATCGAGGATGAGTGATCAGAGGTAATTCGATAATTTTATTGAAATTTTTGTATGGGATTCGGGTTTTATAAACGTGATATAATCCTGCTTTAAGCGATCATTTGATAACGAGTAAGGTGATGTAAAGTGAAAAATATCGTACGTTATAGTATACCAAATATGTTTACAGCAGCCAGTCTCTTACTGGGTTTTGCCTCAATTATTACCAGTCAAACCGGCAATATAGAACAAGCAGCATGGATGATTATTTGGTGTGGAATTTTGGATGTAATGGATGGTCTTTCTGCGAGATTATTGAATGCAACATCACCGTTTGGTGCCGAGTTTGATTCCATGGCAGATTTAGTGTCTTTTGGTGTCGCACCAGCAATATTAATGTTAAACGCAGTAATGTATCTTAATGATATAGATCGCTATTCGTTAGAATTCTGGGTTCTCTCAATTTCAGTGAGTGCTTTTGTTCTTGCGGGTGCACTTCGATTGGCAAGATATAATTTATCATCTGATAAGCCAATGAAAGGTTGGTTTTCAGGTATTCCAATTACGGCAGCAGGTGGAGGCCTAACCGCTACAGCAGTTATTTTGTTATTACGTTATGACGGTATTCTAGATGCTGAGTTGATTAATTTATATGTCCCTATTTTCATGTTTATTTTAGCTATTGGTATGGTATCAACATTTAAGTTTCCAAAAATGATGAAGCGTGATGGCCTGTATATCAATTTTTTTCAAGCGTTTAACTTTTCTATTTCATGCTATTGTGCTGTAACTCGAAGTTATCCAGAGTTTCTATTTTTCATGGGTATTTTCCTCTTGATTGCAGGTACTTTGGCAGGTTTTTTTGCAAAAACTGAAGAAAAATAGTGCCCTCTTAAATAATAAAGAATTTACAAGAAATATAATCAGAAATTGAATTACAAAGAAAAAAATCTTCCTCTTGATTCCATGCTTGAAAGACGCAAGCGATTTCTCGGTCCAGCTTATCGTTTATTTTATAATCGCCCATTGAATATTGTGAAGGGTGAGGGCGTATGGCTTTTTGATAATAATAACAAGCGTTATTTGGATATGTACAATAATGTGGCGCATGTCGGGCATTGCCACCCTCAGGTCGTAGAAGCCATCAGAAAACAAGTAGGCATATTAAATACACATACTCGTTATCTTCATGATAATGTCCTGCATTATGCAGAAAGACTTCTGAATAAAATGCCCGATGCACTCGATGTTGCAATGTTCAGTTGTACGGGCACCGAAGCAAACGAACTTGCACTCAGGATTGCACGAACTTATACGGAAGGTACTGGAATTATTGTCACCGAAGATGCTTACCATGGAAACTCCGAAGCGATAGCTGAAATATCTACTGAAGATAATGAGCCTGAAGATCGATCAGATTATGTCGTGACTGTTCCGGCTCCTGATACATATCGTGGTTTATATACTAGTAAGAATGCCGCAGAAAAATATGCAGCACACATTGAAACTGCAGTGCAAACATTAGAAAAAAGAAATATTAAAGTCGCGGCATTTATCATAGATACAATTATCTCTAGCAGTGGTGTCGTAGGTGCCCCCCCTGGTTATTTAAGAAAAGCTGCAGAAATTGTTCGTAAGGCCGGTGGATTATTTATAGCTGATGAGGTGCAACCAGGTTTTGGACGGACCGGTAAATCTTTTTGGGGTTATGAGCCTGATAATTTTGTTCCTGATATTGTTACCATGGGCAAGCCTATGGGTAATGGGCATCCCATTGCGGCAACAGTGATACAACGCCCATTCGTTGAAAAGTTTTCGAATAAAACTGGATATTTTAATACTTTTGGCGGTAATCCCGTATCTTGCGCTGCCGCAATGGCTGTCATGGAGGTTATTGAAAACGAAGATCTTCAGGATAATGCATTGAAAGTAGGTACATATTTAAAAGAGGGTATTAAATCTATCGCAGAACAATATTCTCTCATTGGAGATGTTCGAGGTAGTGGATTTTTTATTGCAATTGAAATGATAGAGGATAGTAAAAAAAATCCAGCGACAAAAACGGCTACTAAAATTGTTCAGGAATTAAAAGAACGAGGTATTTTGACGAACACCATCGGACCTGATGAAAATATATTGAAACTGAGACCGCCGATGGTTTTTACTGAAGAGAATGCCACTTTCTTTCTCGAGCAATTAGAAAATGTAGTAAAGAAATTCAGTTAAGATGTAGTGAGTAAAAACTAGATTTAATTTCAATTAAAGGATTCATGATGTTTGGATTACCATGGGAAACAACTTTGTTGGTTTTTGGGTTTCCTTTATTTTGGATAACTTACACATTAGTTTTCCTTTATCGAACACGCAACTGGCCTAAAGATTCCAATGACAAGGGCCAGTCTTGAATACTACTGTAATCTTTTTTTTAATCATTTATTACATAGTGGTTTTGGGGATAGGTTATTGGGCTCTTCGTAACGGTGGCAGTAAAGATTTAGAGAGCTATTTACTTGGCGGACGAAAAATTGGTCCTGCGACAACAGCATTAACTCTTCAAACCACCTCAATGAGTGGCTTTATGTTTCTTGGTGCAGGAGGACTTGGTTATATTCAAGGTTACTGGGCTTTGTGGTATGCCGTGGGTGATATCGGCGGAGGAGTGTTAAATTTTTCAATCATTGGACGAAGAATGCGAAAGCTGTCCCAATTATTTGGGGCGCTTACGGCTATAGAGTACTTAGAAAAACGCTATCCTTCTGGCGCTCTTAGGTTAATTTCAGGTTCGCTTACAGTATTTTTGCTTGGTTTTTATGTGCTTGCACAATTTATCGCGGGCGGAAAAGGAATGGCCCTAGTAACTGGCATACCTTATCCCATCGCTCTAGCAATTGCGGTAACTGTTATTGTTCTTTATACGTTTATGGGGGGTTATTTAGCGGTCGCTTATACAGATTTTTTTCAAAGTTTGGTGATGTTGATTGGGGTACTTTGGATTTTTATTGCAGTTTTATATGAATTAGGAGGATTTACTGCAGCAAATAATGCACTGCATACTCTTGACCCCACCTTACTTTCTTTGTGGGGAAAAGACCTAGGATTTGAAGGTCAATGGGGTGTTGTGGCGGGAGCACTTTTAATTTTTTCAGTTGGCTATCTTGGCTGGCCGCATGTTGTTACAAGACACATGGCTATGAAATCTCCTTCAACTGCTAGATCAGCTGGTGCATGGGCAACAGTTTGGAATTTATTTTTCGTGCCAACGCCATATTTGATCGGTATTTTCGCAGTGTTAATTCTTCCGAATATGACTGATCCAGAAATGGCTATCTTTCAAGTTGCAAATAAATTATTGCCGGCAGCCGCTACTGGGCTAGTTATGGCAGCAATTATGGCGGCGATAATGTCAACTGCTGACTCGCTTTTATTACAAACAGGCACGATCGCAGCTCGCGATTTATATGAACGTTTTATTAACCCTAACGCATCAGAGAAACAGATGATTTGGGTTTCAAGAGGACTGGTATTGGCAATAGCCATCATTGGTTATTTCATTGCTCTAAAAGAACCACCGTCTATCTTTAATGTAGTGATATTCACCACATCAGTGTTAGGCAGTGCATTTCTACCCGCTTATGTTTGTGCGGTGTGGTGGAGAAAAGCCAATACACCAGGAGCACTTTCATCAATCATTGCAGGGGCATTAACTGCATTTTTTTGGCAGTATTTAGAAATTACCGCAATGACATCAATTGCACCTATGGTAGCGGGTGTCGTGTCCTCAACCTCAACTATGATTCTAGTTAGTTTGCTGACTCAATCAAAATATCCTGTGCCACAAAATGTACTTGAATTAATTGATGAATCATCACTAGTAAGATCAATTCCAAGTCTTGATAGCGCTCCACTTAAGAACTCCTTGTCCACCGAAGCATTAGAACTTGAGAGATTTTTGGGAAAGAAAAAATGAGTCAAGATAATTTAATTTCAGTTATTCAGCATGATGTATCTCAGGTGAGAATTGAAAAAATAGCTTCCAATATTTTAAGGAGTGATGAGTTATTAAAAATAAGTCATTTTTATTATCCTTATTTTTATTTTAAAGCGGACTGTAAAATGCCATTTTTATATGGCCGTAAAAGCTTTGCAATAAATGCTATGGTGGATGCCTGTAGTGGTCATGCAGCCACATCAGATTTATTTACTACTGAAAGAAAAGTGGTACCAGAGGGCCAGTTACTGACTAAGAAAATAACTATAGAGACTGCCCAAATAAAAGCAAAACGCTATCTTATTGATCATTTAAATCGTAAATTTAGGACGCTTGGTAATTACGATATTCTTTTGGACAATGAAGAGGAGGCATACAAATTATTTTGGGTGCTAGAATATAAAAATCAGTCGATTATGGTTGACTCTGTTACAGATGAATTTGAGGCTTTAAAGTTAGGTAAAAGTGCTTAATAAGGCCGCACTTTTAATTATCTCGAATCAATAATTTAATGGTTTCATATATTTTAATTTAGGAAGGGGTTTATGAGTAAATATTCAAGAAGAAATTTTTTAAGTACTTCAGCAGCTACGATACCTTTTGGCTTAGGTGTATCTTCAATCTCACATGAAGTAAATGCAGCCTATGTAACCGGTCAAGCCGATATTTTAGTCACGGGAAAAATTCTTACCATGGACCCTTATATGCCCGTTGCTCAAGCAATGGCAATTAAGGGTGATCGTATATTAGCAATCGGTGATCTTGAAGAAGTTTTACCTTTTGCAGGGGCCAGTACAGAGAGGATCGATGCAAGAGATCATGTTGTAACGCCAGGATTTATTGACGCACATAGCCATCCTTTATTTGCTGAAGAAGCGATAGGCGTTAATGTTAATCTGCCTAATATCGATGAGGTAAAAAAAGCACTAGCTTGGAAGGCTTCACAAACTCCACCGGGGCATTGGGTGAGAGGTGTGATGTACGACGATACTAAGTTTTCTGATGAAAGACCGTTAGATATTAGTGACATTGATGAAGTAGTAAAAGAGCATCCGGTATATGTTGCTCACCGTGGAGGTCATACTGCTGTAGTTAATTCCATGGCTCTTGAGATTGCTGGAGTAACTATGGAAACTCCTGATCCAGTAGGAGGAAAATTTTATCGTGAAAATGGAAAATTTACTGGAAAGGTTGCGGAGCATGCGGTTGATGCATTTTTTAAAGTCGGCACTTGGCCAATTATGAATCGCAGTGTCCGCCAGGAAGCTGCTCGTATCAGCTCTCAAAATATGGCGGCTGCAGGATTAACTTCAACCACTGACGCTAGTGGAAATCGCAATGATCTATTGGCATATCAAGATGCCAGAAGAAATGATGAATTATTTTTTAGAGTTTCTTTTATGCCAAATGGAGGCAGCCAGGTATACAGTGGATTGAAGGAAGCTGGAATAGGATCGGGTTATGGCGATGATATGATCCGTATAGGCGCGGTGAAATTTGCAGCTGATGGATCAGCTTCGGAAAGGACCATGAGCATGAGCACACCATATGAGGGCAAACCCGATGATTATGGTATTTTAACAATGACTCAAGATGAGGTTTATGCAGCAGTTGATGATGCTGTTGCCCATGATTTTAGAGTTGGTATTCATGCTAATGGGGATGTGGCTATTAACATGGTTTTGAACGCTTATGAGAAAGTACTTAAAAATCATAATGGTGCCAATCCAAGGCATCGAATAGAGCATTGCTCGTTAGTAAATGATGAGCTTTTGAACCGAATAAAATTAACCGGAGTTATTCCTACTCCATTTTATACCTATGCTTATTATCATGGAAATAAGTGGGTTGATTATGGCTATGAAAAAATGCAAAGTATGTTTGCGCATCGCAGTTTTCTGGATGCCGGTATACCAGTCGCACCTGCATCTGATTATACTCCTGGACCATTTGAACCGATGATGGCCATTCAAAGCATGGTAACAAGAAAAGATGTGCGTGGAAGAGTTTGGGGTCCTGATCAGAGAATTTCAGTTTCAGAAGCCATGAGAATTTGTACTATGCATGGGGCTTATGCTTCTTTTGAAGAAGACAGTAAAGGTTCATTGGAAGCAGGTAAGTTGGCAGATTTTGTCATTCTCGAAAAAGATCCACATGAAGTGAATCCAGATGAAATTATAGACATAAAAATACTTAGAACCGTGCTTGGAGGAAAGACTACTTTTGAGGCATAATTCACATTTCTTAGAATTGTGCAATCCTGATTGCCATATTAAAAATAGCTTATATTTGTTTTCATAATGTAACGAATATTTTAGAGTTATGGCAATCATTTTATGAATACATTATATTTCGCAGTAACTTAGATATTTAAGGGGGGGAGAGACATTTATTTTGAAAATAATGAAATATTTAAAAATATAATAAATTATTGATAAATATAATATTTTTCCTATCTAATAAACTTTAAGTAAGTAATATTTTGACAATTATTTAAATTGTGAGAAAAAAAAATTGCGCACTAGAGAGTAAGTAAAGTCGTAATTATGATTTTTGATAAAATAAATTAAGGATTCATCGAGTATGTCAATGGCAATTGTTCTAATTCTTTTGGTTGTGGGTTCAGTGGTATTCCATTTTATAAGTCCTTGGACGTTTACTCCATTGGCATCAAATTGGAGCCAGATCGACGACACAATTAATCTTACATTTTGGGTGACTGGTTTCGTTTTTGTCGCGATCAATTTATTCATGGCGTATGCCGTGATTAAATATAAAACAGCACCTGGCAAAAAAGCTTCATACGATCCCGAAAATACCAAATTAGAAACCTGGCTAACTATTTTTACTACTATTGGTATTGTTGCAATGCTAGCCCCGGGACTGTTTGTGTGGGGGCGTTTTGTCGATGTACCTGAAAATGCAATGCAAGTAGAGGTATTAGGTCAACAGTGGCATTGGAGTTACCGTTTGCCGGGTGCAGATGGTGAGTTTGGTAATGTAAGCGGCAAGTTAATAACGCATGATAACCCATTTGGTATGGATTATGATGATCCGGTTGGACAAGATGATATCCTCATAAGCAGCCCTGAACTTCATTTACCTATTAATGTGCCAGTTAATTTGAATTTACGTTCAAAGGATGTGTTGCATAATTTTACTGTGGCACAGTTTAGAGTGAAAATGGATATGGTTCCCGGCATGGTTACCAGCTTATGGTTCACGCCGACAAAAACTGGTCGTTATGATCTTTTATGTGAAGAGTTATGTGGTATCGCTCACCATGCAATGCGTGGAGCAGTCATTGTTGAGGACGGCCAAGACTTTGAAAAGTGGGTGGCATCTAACCCAACATTTAATGATACACAGGTCCGACTTGCCTATAACCCAGAGCCAAGTACTGCAGCTACACAATATGCTATATGTGCTGCATGCCATGGACAACAAGGTGAAGGCATGACTGTTTTGAATGCCCCAAAAATCTCAGGCCAGAGTGAATGGTACCTAAGAAAACAATTGGAGAATTATAAAGGCGGTCTGCGTGGCTCTCACAAAGATGATATTTATGGCCAGCAGATGGCACCAATGTCAATGGTTCTATTTAATGATGAGGCTATTGATAATGTAATCGCACATATTCAAACTTTTCCTGATAATCCAGCACCAAAAACAATTACAGGTGATATCCAGAGCGGAGAAAAATCCTATGCGGTTTGTGCCTACTGTCATGGTGGTAATGCACAGGGGATTAAAGAAATGAATGCACCTAGAATGGCTGGGATGACTGACTGGTATTTACAAAGACAGTTAAAGAATTTCAAGCATGGGGTTAGAGGTCAGCACCCTAAAGATTATTATGGTAAGCAGATGAGCTTTATGGCAAGAATTTTGCAAGATGATAAGAAAATAGACGATCTTGTGGCTTACATAAATACATTATAAAAGAAGTTTAGATATAAATATTCAATTTCAAATCGATAGAAAAGTAAGGGGAGCCGAATGGCCTTTGTAGCATTTGCAGATAGAGATCATGAGCAAGAGCACCATGATCCACAAACATTTTTAACGAAATATGTATGGAGTCAAGATCATAAAGTGATTGCCATTCAATATGGTGGTATCGCCATTCTTGTCGGATTAATCGCTTTAGGTCTATCAATATTAATGCGACTGCAATTAGGGTTCCCAAATTCCTTCGCAGTGATTAACCCTGAAAGTTATTATCAATTTGTTACTATGCACGGCATGATCATGGTGGTATATCTATTAACCGCCCTCTTTCTCGGTGGCTTTGGTAATTATCTAATACCATTGATGTGCGGTTCGCGTGATATGGTCTTTCCATTTTTAAACATGCTTAGTGTTTGGTTTTATTTACTGTCTGTAATAATCCTTCTTGCAAGCTTCTTTGTTCCTGGAGGTACGACAGGTGCTGGATGGACGCTTTATCCACCTCAATCAATTTCTGCTGGTACACCAGGGGCCGGAATGGGGATTATTTTGATGTTGGTCTCATTGGCAGTGTTTATTGTTGCTGCCACGATGGGTGGATTAAATTATGTCACTACAGTCTTACAGGCTAGATGCAAAGGCATGACGTTGATGCGTATGCCTTTGTCTATATGGGGCATCTTCATGGCAACCGTATTAGCATTATTGGCTTTTCCTGCACTTTTGGTGAGTGCAATCATGATGATTCTAGATACCACAATAAAAACTAGTTTCTTTATGCCAGCGATGATCTCTGCTGGTGAGCAGTTAAGTTACAATGATGGAAGTCCGATTTTGTTCCAGCATCTATTTTGGTTCTTTGGTCATCCAGAAGTATATATAGTTGCACTCCCAGCATTTGGACTCGTATCAGATGTATTAGCCACACACGCACGTAAAAATATCTTTGGATACAGAATGATGGTTTGGGCGATCCTTGCAATTGGTGGTCTCAGTTTTATAGTTTGGGCTCACCATATGTATGTTAGTGGAATGAATCCATACTTTGGATTTTTCTTTGCCACCACAACACTCATTATTGCTGTTCCCACGGCTTTGAAGGTATACAACTGGGTCCTAACGCTTTGGCAAGGTAATATTCATCTTAGGGTTCCTATGTTATTTGCTATTGCATTTATCTTTACATTCATACATGGAGGCTTGACAGGAATATTTTTAGGAAATGTTGTAATTGATTTACCGTTATCAGATACATATTTTGTAGTCGCGCACTTTCATATGGTGATGGGTGTTTCTCCAGTATTAGTGGTATTCGCCTCTCTTTATCATTGGTTCCCTTTGATGTCTGGTAAAATGTTTAACGAAACACTGGGCAAATGGCACTTCTGGTTGACATTCCTAGGAGCGTATTCGGTTTATCTGCCAATGCATTATCTAGGCTTTCAAGGTGTTCCTCGACGTTATTTCTCAATGGGCACAACTGACTTTTTACCAGAATCAGCACAAATGTTGAATGCTAGTATCACAGTTGCTGCAATTATCTTAGCTGCTGCTCAATTACTCTTTTTCATAAATATCTTTATGAGTCTATGGAAGGGAAAGAAAGCTGAAAAAAATTGCTGGGGTGCCACGTCACTTGAATGGCTGACACCTGATCAACCGCCAAAACATGGAAATTGGGGGCATGATTTACCTGTAGTGCACCGATGGGCTTATGATTATAGTGTTCCAGGACAAGAACAAGATTATACGCCACAAACTGTGCCTGCTAGCGAAGTGCCTGTTGGTCGTGAGCATGGTGTAAGCACTGGTTTTTCATTTGAGACAGATCAAGAGAAATGACAATAACGCTTATATTTCTGGCTGTTATTATGGCAACTTTAATTTTTTGGTTGCTAAGACAGACTCTTAATATGCAGCCATGGGTATCCGATGCTGAGGCGGACGCTGTTTCTGGGAAGTCTCTTAAATCAAATGCACAAACAATTGGACTTACTACATTTTTAGCTGTTGCAACCTCAATGTTTGCATTATTTGCTAGTGCATATACATTGAGAATGACGATGCCAGATTGGAGCCCCATGAACGAGCCAGTAGTACTTTGGGTTAATACTGGCTTTTTGGTGCTTGCAAGTATTGCTTACCAGTGGACCAGCTCAGTTGCATTAAAGAAAAATGCGAAACAGATTAGATTGGGATTAATTACCGCAGGAATTTTTTCAATACTCTTCCTTGTTGGTCAGTATAGTGCTTGGCAACAACTTATAGATAAGGGTATGTATGTTAATACGAATCCTTCGATCGCATTTTTCTATGTCTTAACCGCTATGCATGGACTTCATCTTTTAGGGGGTCTATATGTCTGGGGTAGATCGGTGATTAGAGTATCTAAAGACACTGATATTGAATCCATTCGTATAAGTGTAGATCTATGTACCGTTTATTGGCATTTTTTATTGCTGGTTTGGGCATTGTTATTTAGTTTAATGATTTCAACTTAATTAAGAAGAAGGATTACATATGTCAGATGCACCTATGACAGAAGCAGTAGAAGCTGGAGATACCTTTGCAGGTGCAGTTGCTGACTACTCTGCCGATAAACAAGCTTTTCATGTGCCTTGGGGTAAGGCAATGATGTGGATTTTTCTACTAAGTGATACGTTTATATTTAGCACCTTTTTGATAGGTTACATGACAGTAAGAATGTCTGTTCAGGACCCTTGGCCACTTACTAGTGAAGTATTTGCATTGAGCATGGGTGGAGAGCCGATACCATTATTGCTTATTGCTATAATGACTTTCATTCTAATTACCTCAAGTGGAACAATGGCGATGGCCGTGAATATGGGTTATCGGAAAGAAAAAGAAAAGACATTTTGGCTAATGGTGGCAACTGCCGTGCTGGGTGCTTCTTTTGTAGGAATGCAAATGTTTGAGTGGACTAAATTGATTGTCGATGAAGGTGTTAGGCCTTGGTATAATCCAATGGGTGCGGCTCAATTTGGGTCTGCCTTTTTTATGATTACGGGCTTTCATGGATTGCATGTCACGGGCGGTGTTATTTACTTGCTTGTGGTTGCCTTTAGGGTAAAGAATGGCTTCTATGAAAGACGCGGTAACAATTATGAGATTGTCGAAATTGCAGGTTTGTATTGGCATTTTGTCGACCTTGTGTGGGTATTTATTTTTGCATTTTTCTACTTATGGTAATGATGGGAGTATTTTCATATGTCAGGTTCTGAACAAAACCAACATCCTTTAAGTATCTATTATTCAGTTTGGATACTATTATTTGTAGTCAGTGGGTTTTCATATGCGGTTGATTATTTTCAACTTCAAGGCACATTAAGATGGACATTGATTTTAGTTTTCATGTTTGTTAAAGCTTATTTTATAACAGCTATCTTTATGCATATGACATGGGAGAGAAAGGCATTGCAATTAGCTATTTTATTGCCGCCCGTATTTGTTGTTATATTTATCGGCCTTATGGCTATAGAAAGTGATTATACATTTCTAACGCGGGTAGAATTTTTCACTGAAAGTGATTTTGTCCCTGTTTATCACAATAGCGGCGCTGAGCACTAATTTATTTGATTGAAGTAGCTATTTTGGTTGACATAATAGCTACTTCTTTAGATATTTTTTCCGTATCTAAGGTAAAAAATTGATCCTTATGCATCAATAATTTTCCATTCACAATAACAGTTTCAACATCTTGTTCATCCGTTACATATACTAAATGGGATGCAATATCATAATTAGGCTGATGATGAACATCATCGAATGCAACTTGTATTATGTCAGCATCCATTCCAATTTCGAGTTTGCCTACTTTTTCGTCGAGGCCAATTATTTTTGCAGCATTCGTTGTGGCCATTCTTAATACCGTTGTGGCAGGTAAAACCTCGGGATTCATTTGAGTAACTTTTTGCAAAAGCGCTGCTAAACGCATTTCTTCCCACATATCTAAGTCATTATTGCTGGCCGCTCCATCAGTACCTATCCCAATAAGAATACCAGCATCTAACATTTCCGTGATTGGTGCTATACCACTAGCCAATTTCATATTAGATGTGGGATTATGAATTACTCCCACATTACGTTCTGCAAGAATTTCAATTTCTTTTTTTGTAGGCCAAACCACATGCGCTGCAATAGTTCTTCCTTTGAAGAAATCAATCGAATCAAGCGCTTCAATACTCGTCATTCCATAAGTTGTTTTTGAGTATTCTAATTCAAACTCTGATTCAGATAAGTGAATACTGATTGGAGTATCAGTGAGATTTGCTACTCGACGTGTCTCTTTTAATTGATCAAGATTCAAAGTATAGATTGCATGAGGGCCTAAAATTGGAGTGATGGTAGAAGTTTTATTTGTCCAACGATCAATATATTCTTTGCCTCCATTAATGGCATCTTGAGCATTTTTAGCGTTAGGTGTTTGGTTATTACTAACTGTCGATGAAATTAGACCTCTAAGACCACATTGAGCAACAGCTTTAGAGATAACTTCTGGGTAGAAATACATATCGACAAAAGTTGTAGTACCACCTCTGATCATTTCCCAGCAAGCTAGTTCTGTGCCAATTCTGACAAAATCTGCGTCAACAAATTCTTGTTCTAATGGAAATATGTAATTATTTAGCCAATCAATGAGAGAGCGATCATCGGCAATACCTCTAAGTAATGTCATTGCAGCATGAGTGTGGCCATTGATTAACCCAGGTAGTGCAATTTTATTTTTGCCTGAGATTCGCTGATCAGTCCGATATTTTTGATCTATGATTTTTTTATCATCTATATCTAAAATCACACCATTATTTATAGCGATAGCTGCATTTTTGAGAATAGTGTCTGAAGAGTTCATTGTGAGGATATGATCTGCTTCTAAGATGATATCTACATGACGTTTTTCAGTATTGACTCCTTGAGTGCAGGAATTGGATGAGACCATTACTAGGAAAAGCAACAAGTAGGATAAATTTATATTTCTATGCATGATATTTTTATGTGTATTTAAAATTATTAAGATAACCTATAGTATAATTCTTTTAAAAGCTACAGCCCCTTCTTTTGGTTATGGGTTAAATGGAGAATATATATTATTAGTCTATTAGGTATGGGTGCAATCCTCGCTATAGCTTGGATATTTTCTGAAAATCGTAAAGCAATCAATATTAGAATAATTGTAATGGCGTTTTTATTGCAATTTCTGATTGCATATTTTGTTCTAACGCTGGATTTTGGAAAGCTCATAATCCAAACACTCAGTAATGGCGCCAGACATATTATTGATTTTTCTCAAGAAGGTGTCTCATTTGTATTTGGTCCATTAGCTAACGAATGGAGTTTTGCAATTAATGCACTTCCCGTAGTAATTTTTCTATCAGCTTTAACTGCAGTCCTTTACCACCTTCGAATAATGCAGATATTTGTTAATGTAATTGGCGGTGCACTTAATAAGATACTGGGTACAAATATCATTGAATCAATGAATGCTGCAGCGAATATATTTCTAGGAATGGACAGTTCGCCATTGGCTGTGAAGCCATATCTAAGCAGAGTAAGCGATGCTCAAATGTTTGCAATAATGGTTTCAGGTTTAGCATCCGTTGCGGGTACTGTACTTTTAGCGTATGCCCAAATGGGCGCCCAATTGGAATATCTTTTGGCGGCATGTTTTATGTCAGCTCCGGGTGGTTTGCTGATGGCAAAAATTATAATGCCAGATGACTCTAATAATGATTCTGGGATTAAAAATATAGATATCAATGCCACAAAAAGCCCTCATACGAATATCATCATGGCAGCAGCCGTTGGGGCGAGTGATGGTGCTAGATTGGTAGTTAGTATTGGTGCTATGTTAATTGCTTTTGTGGCGTTGATTGCTATGATGAACAGTTTATTTGTAAGTGTGGGCTCTTTAGTTGGTATTGAAGATCTGACTATGCAAAAAATACTTGGTTGGATTTTTTCTCCAATTATGTATTTATTAAGTATTCCTTGGGATGAAGCACAAGCAGCAGGAGCATTATTCGGGGAAAAATTAATTTTAAATGAGTTTGTTGCTTTCAGTCATTTGACTGAATATTTGTCTGGTATGAGTGAAAAAACTATCGTTATTGTCACTTTTTCTTTATGTGGATTTGCAAACTTTGCCTCAATTGCAATTTTAATGGGATCAATGGGTATATTGGTCCCAGAGAGAAAAGAATTTATTGCTCGTTTTGGCCTCAAGGCTGTACTTGCTGGTTCTTTGGCGAATCTAATGAGTGCAGCATTTGCTGGCTTATTATTTGTTTCTTAACGAGGCTACTCATATTATGCGTGAAAAAATAATTATTGATTGTGATCCAGGTCAAGACGATGCGGTTGCACTATTTTTGGCAATGGCTTCATCTGATGAATTAGATATTCTTGGTATCACCGCTGTGGCAGGCAATGTTCCTTTGGAGCTTACACAGAGAAATGCTCGTATTATTTGTGATATTGCCGGAAATAAAGACATGTCAGTTTATGCGGGCTGTTCAAGGCCAATGTTATTGAATTTAGTAACTGCCGAGAATGTACATGGTATGTCGGGTTTAGATGGAATTGATATCTATGAGCCAGTTAAAAAAATTGATGAAACTCATGCGGTTGATTTTATTATTGAAACACTGAAAGCCTCAACAGATAAATCAATTACTCTTGTTCCAACAGGCCCATTAACTAATATAGCGATGGCAATAATTAAAGAACCATCGATATTAAATAATATTAAGCAAATTGTTTTGATGGGAGGAGCTATGCGAGAAGGAGGGAATCTATCGCCTTCTGCTGAGTTTAATATTCTGGTTGATCCCCATGCCGCTCACGTGGTCTTTGATTCTGGACTGCCAATTATTGTGATGAGTTTGGATGTGACCCACCAAGTACTCACAACCAAAGAACGAGTGGCTAAAATTAGTAAGATAAATAATCCGGCAGCCCAAGCGACGGCCGGAATGCTTCAGTTTTTTGCAAGATACGACTCTGCAAAATATGGATTTGATGGTGCCCCACTTCATGATCCATGTACTATTGCTTGGCTCTTGGAGCCCGATTTATTTCAAGGAAAACCTTGTCATGTAAGTATTGAAACTGGATCAAATTTAACCATGGGTCATACTGCGGTTGATTTTTGGGGTATAGGAAATACCAAACCTAATGTTACTTGGATGCATACTATCGATGCAGATGGTTTTTATACATTATTGACTGAGCGTTTAAGGAATTTTGCTTAAATAATTAGTTATATTTCGTATTCTTGGGTAATCGTTTTATCAAGTCTTGCTCCAACTTGTTGTATGACTTTAGAGGCGGCCCATGAACCTAACTGAGCACATTCTTGGAGGGATTTTTCTTGAGTTAAGCCGTATAGGAAACCCGCGGTATAGGTATCACCAGCACCGGTTGTATCAATTACATTATTAGTATAATTCGCCTTTTGCTGGATGATATTAATCCCATCAATAATTAATGAGCCTTTTTCACCTCGTGTAATAACAAAAAGTATATTTGTGTGGGAGGAGAGTCTTTTAATCATTTCTTCTTCAGAATCTGTTTCTGTGAGAGCCATCGCCTCATCTTCATTGCCAAAAACAATATCAATACCTTGATTAATGATATCTTTAAAAGCTTGATGATGTCGTTCAACACAAAATGAATCGGACAGAGATAGTACAATTTGTGCCTTTGTTTTCAGTTTTATTTTCATGGCTTCTTCGGCAATAGAGCGACCATCTTCAATATCCCATAGATATCCTTCGAGTAAAATAATCCCCGACTCGCCAATGGTACCTTGGTTAATATCACTCGCAGCTAGTTCTGTGCAGGCACCTAGGTATGTTTGCATAGTTCTCTGGCCGTCTTTGGTTATTAATACATGACTCCGAGCAGTTGGTGATCCATTCTCGGCAGGAGTTAATCTCACATCAACGCCCAAAGATCGCATATCATTGACGAATATTCGACCTAACGAATCGTTTTTTACTTGACCAATATAACCAGCTTCACCTCCAAAATTTGCAAAACAAGCAATTGTATTTGCAACAGATCCACCTGACATTTCTTTTTTAACTGATAATTTTTTATATAAATCAGATGCGGTTAATTCATCAATAAGTATCATTGATCCTGGCTGCGCTTTAAGGTCTTCTAGAAATTCATCTGTTACCTGCGCCAGAATATCGACAATTGCATTACTTATCCCTAAGAGTTGAACTTTATTTTGCATTGATTTCTTTCCTATTATAAATGTGCAAAACTGCATTATTTTTATCTTCTAAGTCACTATTATAGGTGTATTATTTGGGTTAAGCATTATTTTGTAGCGATATTTAATATGAAAAAAATTATTCTTACGGCTCAAGAGTTACTTGATGATTCATATCGTCTTGGCTTGCAGGTGATTGAAAGTAAATATAAGCCAACTTTTTTGTTAATTCTTTGGCGCGGAGGAGGTCCAATTGGAGTAGCTATTCATGAGTTGTTTAAATTTAAAAATATTAAAATTAATCACATGGTATTGAAGACATCCTCATACACGAATTTTGAACAATCAAATCAGATTCATATCGACGACATGAGTAATTTGGTAAAAAATATTTCACAACAAGATAAATTATTAATTATCGATGATATTTTTGATACAGGAAGAACTTATGCTGCTGTGATGGATGCACTGGTCGAAGAGTGTGGTGAGAATCACCCATCCGAAATCCGTGTGGCTGTTCCTTGGTACAAACCAGAAAGAAATAAAACTAAATACATCCCCGATTATTTTATACATACAACAGATCAATGGGTTGTTTTTCCACATGAGTTAGATGCTCTTAATGATCAGGAATTAGCAGTTCATAGACCGATTGTGAGAAATGAAAAATAGCCTCAATACCAATAGATTATTTATTTGAGTAACCAATAGTAAGAGAATAGTTATGAAAAAAAATTCGATGGACGCGAATCAAAAAAATCCGCTGGATATTATTTTATCTGAAGCACCTAATTTTTCAGCTCATGAGGCTGTTGATATGATTAGGGAAAATTATGGATTAGATGTAACAGTAAAAGAACTAGTGAGTGAGAGGGATCAGAATTTTCTAATTAGTACTGTGTTAGGAAAAAGATATGTTTTTAAAATAGCAAATTCTGAAGAGGATATAGAGGTTACTGATTTTCAAATTAAAGCGCTCACACATATCCAGCTCAAAAAAGATGATTCTATCATTACGCCTGAAATAAAGAATTCAAAATTGAATCTTGATTCAATTCAAATTAGCAAAGATGGAAAAGTTTTTAATGCAAGAGTGGTAACGTATCTAGATGGCGAACCTATGTGGTCATCAGATAACTCAATACCAGATCTCTATGTAGCAAGTGATATGGGTAGATATTTGGCATGTCTAGGCAAAGCATTAAAAGATTTTATTCACCCAGGATCAAATCAAAGTTTGTTATGGGATATGAAGCAAGCATTATTTTTGCGTGAGATAACGGGGCATATTTCAGATAATCACTCCAAAAAAATGGTGAATGAAGTCTTAACTGCTTTTGAGGATTACGCATTACCAGTTTTTGATTCCTTGCGTTGGCAAGTTATTCATAACGATATGAATCCAGATAATGTCTTGATTGATACAAAAGGAATGAGACGAGTCTGTGGTGTCATAGATTTTGGCGATATGGTTTATTCTCCTTTAATTATCGATATTGCCGTAGCGGCTTCTTATTTAGATACGGATGATGGTAATCCACTGTATTTAATGAATAACTTTATTGCAGGATATAATAATGTAACGAAACTTACTCTTGATGAGATAAGTATTTTATTTGATTTAATAAAAGTTCGTCTTGCAACGACTGTTGCCATCGCAGCATGGCGCAAATCATTTCGTGATTCAGATGATCCGTACTTAGTGCTTAATTCTGATGATACTTCTCTTAAATTACTTGAAAGATTGATTGAGATACCACGAGAGCATGCAATTCAAACATTTAGACAAATTTGTGCCTCCAATGATTAAAAAACAATTACAGCAGCTAATTTTTAAAGTAGTTCATATAAAGCCAAATGAGCTTAAGGCTACTTTATTGTCATTTTGTTTTGTTTTTTTATTAATGACCGCGTACTTTATTCTCAGACCTCTAAGAGATGCTATGTCGAGCGATTGGTCAGATCCTGAATTAAGTTGGCTATGGACTTCGACTTTCTTCTTTAGCTTCATTGCCGTTACTTTGCATGGAGCAATCATATCTAGAGTAAAGCTTAAATATGTTGTTCCAGGTGTTTATATCTTTTTTTCATTGTCCTTTGTTTTGTTTTACTTATTTGCTGCTGTAATACCCGATCCAGATTTTTTAAATAAATGCTTTTATGTATGGCTTAGTGTATTTAGCTTATTTCATGTATCTGTTTTTTGGAGCTTTATTTCAAATTTATTTTCTACTGAACAAGCACCTCGCTTATTTAGTTTTATTGCCTCAGGCGCTAGTATTGGCGCTATTATTGGCCCCACGATACCAATTCTATTTGCAAGTGACCTTGGTGTGATGAATTTACTCTTGATTGCTGCAGGAATATTACTGCTTCCTGTACCTATAATTAATTACCTGGAGTCACTAAAAACTACTGAATTAGGCAATAAAAATCTAGATACTCAGCGATCCAATAAAAAATTAGAAAGAGATCTTTTATCCGGTTTTATGACACTCATTAAAGACCCATATCTTGTTTCAATTGGGATTTTTATCTTACTTTATGTTGCTATGAATACATTTGTTTATTTTGAGCTTAGAAAGTTCTTAATTGATTTTGATAGAGACACTCGTACCCAAATATGGGCTTCTATTGATCTAGCTGTCAATTTATTGGCTATAACAACAGCAATTTTTGCAACCAGTCGAATAACTAAACGCTTTGGAATGCCAATGACTTTGGCAATAATTCCTTTGTTGATGATTGTTGGTTGGATGGCAGTGGCTGTTTCTCCGATATTGATGGTTTTGATAGGTTTGCAAATAATAAGAAGAGCTGGAAATTATGCAATCACTAAACCAGGTAGAGAAATGTTATTTACCATGGTCAGTAATGAGGCTCGTTATAAGGCAAAACCAGTTATTGATATCGTGATTTATCGTGGAGGTGATATGTTGACAGCTTGGTTTTATACGTTATTGACTGCATCTTTTGGGCTTGGTTTAAATTTCATTGCATTGATTGCCGCTTGCTTGGCGGGTTTGTGGGCTTTTACTGGCGTTTATCTAGGAAGAAAATATAATAATCAGAATGACGTCGTAATATAGTACGAAAAATTTATTAATCAAGGAATTATATTTGTTATGTCTTATGAATCATTACAACAATTGGCAATAACGATAAGAGGTCGACGAACGATTAAAATGTTCGAACAACGATCAGTGGATCCTAATATTATCAAAGATGCTATCGAGGTCGCTCGCTGGGCGCCAAACCATCATCTCACTGAACCTTGGCATTTTTATCTTTTAAATGATGATGTAATTAAGAGAAGTATTGATTTGATTCGTATTATCGTGACTGAAAAGAAGGGCGAAGAAATAGGTAATTTCAAAGCACAGGACGCAAAAAAAAGACCAGGATGGTTGATTGTTACTTGTAAGAAATCTGAGGATGAATTAACCCAACAGGAGGATTATGCAAGTGTGTGCTGTGCCATACAGAATTTTAGTTTGTATTTGTCGGAAGCAAAATTAGCATCGAAGTGGGCCACTGGTCCAATAATTAGAGACCAACGTTATTATGAGTTATTAGATATAGACAGCAACAAGGAATTCATTGTAGGGCTTATCTGGTATGGCTATCCTAAGATTTTACCTAAACAGAATCGCAAGGAAATAGATGAAATTATAACTTACATCGATTAAGTTAAATTCAAACTTACAATATGATGCTTCATAACTCTAAAGCTTAATACATAGATTATTAAAGTCAAAAAGCCAAAAATTGCCATTACTAAAATGGTATTTCTTATTGAATTATTGTAAATAATACCTGTAGTTATAGCGCCTAATGAAGAGCATAAATTTTGTAATGTACCTATGATTGAAGCTGCTATTCCAGCTGTTTTTGGCACTGGATCAAGAGCCATAGCCGTTGCATTAGAAATCAAAAAACTGGTACCAAACATATAAATACAGACACTAGACCACAACCAAATGAAACTCGCTTGATTTTGCCAGGCAAAATACATCAAAAATATGGACCCAAGCCCTACCAAAAATGCCCCTAATCCCACTATTTGTAATATATTAAATTTCTTTAGTAAACGTCGATTAATTGCTGAACCAATCAACACGGCCAATCCAGCGAGAGCGAATATAGTACCAAACCATTTAACTGGAAAATCGTATATCCCTATAATCAATGAAGAAGAAGCGCTAATCAAGGACATATAGCCCATCGTCGGAATTACAATTAATAGCATGCTAATCATGCTTTGTTTGTGACTAAAAAATTCTTTTATACCAGCAAATAACTGCTCTTTAATACGCTTATTTTTTTCTGGTATTTTTGTTTCATGCAATCCATGAGTGATACTGAAAAATATAATGACACCAAATATCGTGATTGCAATAAATGGAGCTCGCCAGTCAAATTGTGATACCAAATAACCGCCTATAATCGGTGCTAGCATCGGCGTTGCAGTAAATATCATAACCATGATAGACAGAATGCTGGCGGCTTTTTTACCGCTAGCGATGTCTCTGACTATAGCTCGCGATACCACCACGCTAGCTGATGCCCCTAGTCCTTGGAGAAATCTTCCTACTAACATCATTTCCATGGATGTGGCTAAGGAGGTGACAATGCCAGCAAATATGAAAATTAAAGTCCCGCTTAATAATATTGGGATTCTACCGATACGATCAGATAATAAACCTGCTGGCAGCTGACCAAGGGCAAAACCGGCCAAGAAAATTCCAATAATAAGCTGTCCAGCGGATAAATTACTGGAAAGATCAATTACCATATTGGGTATTGATGGCAGGCTCATATCGATTGTGAGCGCACCCATGCCGGTTAGGCAGCCAAGAACAACGATGAATCTTCGCTTTACTGCAAATTCAATATTCATTTAATAGGTTTTTAATAATTTAATTAAATAGATGAAGTTCTAATGATACAGAAAAGTAAACTCAGTTATTTGCTTATATATTGATTAAGAGCTGACTAAATGCCGGCAAAACTTCAGAGAACACAGTCAGAATTCATGCAAGTCGAAATCTTGCCAATTACAAAATTCCTAAGGTTTTTCATATTGTCGATGAGCTTCCGCTAATGCCGAATGGCAAAATTAATAAAAAGTTGTTAACTCAATGGGCGGAGGATTATCTCGCCTAAATTATATACGCAAGACAAATATTAGTGTGTTTTTCCCTTGATATATAAAGCAGATAATTGATCTAACCCGAGCCAATAAGATAGTTCATTCGGATGATTTATATCCCAAACAGCAATATCAGCTTGTTTGCCTTGCTCCAAAGTGCCTTTTGTATTTGTTGCACCCAAAGCTTTAGCTGCTTCTCTTGTAACCCCTGCTAAACATTCTTCAGGTGTTAGATTGAAAGTATTTGATGCTAGCGTCATTGCTAGTCTTATTGAGCAAAGTGGTGACGTACCTGGATTACAATCTGTGGCTACTGCCATGGAAACACCAGAATTACGAAGTTCTTGAATTGGCGGTAATTGTGTTTCGCGTAATGTCATGAATGCGCCAGGAAGAAGTACGGCTACACAATCAGCTTCCGCAAGAGCATGAACTCCTTCCATCGAAGTATATTCAAGGTGATCCGCTGATAAAGCATTAAAATCTGCGGCTAATTTTGCCCCATTCGAATTAGATAGCTGATCGGCATGAAGCTTAACAGGCAATCCTAAGGAGATTGCTTTTTCAAATAGTTTTTCAATTTGATTGTTACTGAAGGCAATTTTTTCGCAATACGCATCAACAGCTTCGATGAGTCCAAGATTATTTATTTCTGGAAGAACTTCCTCGCAAAGGTATTGAATATAACTATCACTGTTATTTTTATATTCAGGTGGTATCGCATGCGCACCTAGAAAAGTTTTATGAACTGAGATACCTTCATTTTCAAGATTGGATGCAACTTTTAGCATTTTTATTTCAGTTTCTAAATCAAGGCCATAACCGGATTTAATTTCAATGGTTCCGACGCCTTCTTGACGAAGAGATAATAAACGTGCCCTTGAGGTATCGGTCAAAACGTTGATATCGCAATCACGAGTTGCGTTTACAGTTGACACTATGCCGCCACCTTCATTAGCAATATCTACGTAACTCTTTCCCTTAGCTCTTGCTTCAAATTCCCAAGCACGATTACCACCAAATACAAGATGAGTATGACAGTCAATTAAAGCAGGTGTTAACCATTTACCAGGCATTGATAGTGTTTCTTTAGCTGTTTTATTAGGCAAGTCTTTCATGGGTCCTAGCCAAACAATTAAACCCTCCGAAATAGCTAATGAACCATTTTTAATTAAGCCATAAGGAGTTCCATTATTTGCCATCGTTGCAATATCAACGTCAGTAATTAAAAGGTCCCACTCAGTCATTATATTGCTCCATTAGATGGTATTTCTTGCTTTAAAAAGTAGCATGTAATAGCCTGTATATACAACTAATTTTTAGAATAATTATGCAATCAATTTACGCAAAAAATATATATTTAGAGGATAGCTGGCAGAAAAATGTTCGTTTGGATATATCTAATGGAGTAATCCAAGATATTAAGCTTGATGCTACGACTCAATCTCAGGATGAGATTATTGATATCCTTATACCGGGTTTATGCAATGCGCATAATCATAGTTTTCAGAGAGCCATGAGTGGACTTACTGAATTTAAGCCTGCCAGTACCCAAGATAATTTTTGGACATGGCGCGAGACCATGTATCAACTTGTAGAACAGGTTGATGCTTCAATTATTTCTGCAATAGCAGCGCAGGCTTATCAAGAGATGCTTGAGAATGGCTATACCTCGGTTGTGGAATTTCATTATCTACATCGAGAGCAAGGGACAGATGAGTTCAATCATACTTTATTAGAGGCACTTGTTGAGGCGGCTACTTCTACTGGCATTAGATTAATATATACCCCTGTCCTTTATCAAAGAGGGGGTTTTAAAGACGAGATATTATCAGCTAGGCAGGAGCAATTTTATCTTACTTGTGAAGAGCTAATTCTTCACTATCAATACGCAAAATCAATTCTTGCTAAACGACATTCTTTGGCAATTGGGGTACATAGTTTGCGTGCAGTGACAAATGCTTCTATGCAAAAGATAGTTGATTTCGCTAAAGAAGAACAAGTTCCTTTTCATTTGCATATTGCTGAACAACAAAAAGAGGTAATGGACTTTTATGAGATATATGAGAAGAGGCCCGTTGAATGGTTAATAGATAATTACGCTGTTGACGAGAATTGGTGCCTTGTTCATGCGACACATCTAGATGAAGAAGAGTTAAATATTCTGGCAAAATCAGGGGCTGTTGTCTGTTTATGTCCAACTACTGAAGCAAATTTAGGTGATGGCATTTTCAAGTTACATGATTATGTGACTCAAGGTGGAAAGTTAGCTATAGGTTCGGACAGTAATATTTCGATTAATCCTTTTGAGGAATTACGTTGGTTGGAGTATGTGCAAAGATTGGTGAAGCTAGAGAGAAATATAACATCTTCAGAAGATCGAAGTAGTGGATATTGTTTATTTAACATGGCTTTAGATGGAGGAGCGCTTGCCTCAGGTAATAAGAAAATAGGCTCACTTAAAAAAGGAGGCTATGCAGACTTTCTTGAGCTGTCCAGTGACAATCCCTCTCTTGTAGCGCATGAAACTAATACGTTATTGGATGCGATTATTTTTTCCAATCATAATTCTTTAGTAAATCGAATTATGATTCATGGAGAGTGGCTTATGACTGATCCTCTTATCAAGAAAAACTTCCAGATAGCCATGCATAAAATATCTAACAGAAAATCGAGAGACTGATGATGTTAAGGAAAACTCCTCGTTATCAGCAGCTCAAAGAATTAATCATTGATCAGATATCAAGTGGAGCTCTAAAGCCATCACAAAGAGTACCATCAGAAAACCAACTTGTTGTCTCAATGGGAGTTTCAAGAATGACAGCAAATCGAGCATTGCGTGAATTGAACGATGAGGGTTATTTAGATCGTAAAGCAGGAGTTGGATCGTTTGTTTCTGATCTCAAAGCAACATCACATTTACTTGAGGTGAGAAATATTGCTGATGAAGTGAAATCGCGAGGCCATGAGTATTCTTCAAGAGTCATAAAGCATGTAAAGAAAGTTGTTCCTAAAGATATCGCAAAGGCAATGAATATAAATAAAGATATGGAGGTAGCTCATATTTTGTTGGTGCATTATGAAAATGATATACCAATTCAAATTGAAGATCGTTTTGTTGATACTTCATTTGCTCCTGGTTTTATGAAACAAGATTTTTCTCTTGTAACTCCAAGTGCTTATCTGAGTGGTATCGCACCGCTCCAAGAGGCAGAGCAAGTGGTTAAAGCGGTAATACCTGAGAATGCTATAAGCAACCTTTTGCAAATTGATCAGGGTCAGCCATGTCTTTTGATTACCCGGCGAACATGGGTTTTAGGTAAGCCAGTAACTTACGGAAGATTCTTTCATCCTGGCGATCGGTACGAACTGATTGGACATTATAAACCGCCACAAGAGAAAAATATCACAACATTAAATAAATTATGATGAGAACTATTATGAAAGAAAAGCGCGTAATTAAATCACCAGTAGGATCAAAGCTTACAGCCAAAAGTTGGTTAACAGAAGCGCCTTTGAGGATGCTAATGAATAACCTTGACCCAGAAGTAGCAGAAAATCCTGATGAGCTGATTGTGTATGGTGGAATCGGTAAAGCAGCAAGAAATTGGGAGTGTTTTGATTCTATTGTATCGAGCTTGACTGCACTTGATGACGATGAAACATTATTGATCCAATCTGGAAAACCAGTTGGCGTATTTAAAACTCACACGAATGCTCCTCGAGTATTGATTGCAAATTCAAATTTGGTCCCAGCTTGGGCGAATTGGGAGCATTTTAGAGAGTTAGATAAGAAAGGTTTAATGATGTACGGTCAGATGACAGCCGGCTCTTGGATCTATATTGGCAGCCAAGGGATTGTGCAAGGCACATATGAAACGTTCGTGGAAATGGGGCGGCAACATTTTAATGGCGATTTGAATGGTCGTTGGATACTTACCGCTGGTTTAGGTGGAATGGGAGGCGCACAACCGCTTGCAGCCACAATGGCAGGAGCATCTATGTTAGCGATAGAGTGTAGTGCTGAACGAATCGAAAAAAGATTGGAAAGTAAATATCTTGATCGTGCAGTAGATTCACTTGATGAGGCAATGGATTTAATCAATCAATCAATACAAAAGAATATGCCTTTATCTGTTGGCTTGTTAGGTAATGCTGCAGAAATTCTTCCAGAAATGATTAAACGAGATATCAAACCAGATATTGTCACGGATCAAACTTCGGCACATGATCCTGTAAATGGTTATTTACCTATTGGATGGACTATTAAAGAATGGTATGAGAAACAAATCTCTGATCCTGAGGCAGTAGCCAAAGCTGCAAAAAAATCAATGGCGAAACATATAGAAGCAATGTTGGAATTCCATCATGCTGGAATTCCAACAGTTGATTATGGTAATAATTTAAGGCAAGTGGCTTATGACGAAGGCGTAAAAGAAGCCTTTGCATTTCCTGGATTTGTTCCAGCTTATGTAAGACCTCTCTTTTGTCGAGGCATAGGACCATTTCGTTGGGTAGCACTATCTGGTGACCCTGAAGATATCTATAAAACCGATGCAAAAGTGAAAGAATTGATACCTGATGATATGCATTTACATAGATGGATAGATGCAGCACAAGATAAAATAAAATTCCAAGGATTGCCCGCAAGAATTTGCTGGTTAGGTCTAGGGCAGCGAGATCGTATGGCGCTTGCATTTAATGAGATGGTTAGAAATGGTGAATTAAGTGCACCGGTTGTAATTGGGCGAGATCATCTAGATAGTGGATCAGTTGCCAGTCCTAATCGTGAAACTGAAGCTATGCTAGATGGCTCCGATGCGATTTCAGATTGGCCTTTGCTAAATGCACTCCTAAGTACTGCTGGCGGTGCGACCTGGGTTTCGTTACATCATGGGGGCGGTGTTGGTATGGGTTATTCTCAACACTCTGGATTAGTCATTGTTTGTGACGGTACCATTGAGGCAGACCAAAGAATTTCACGTGTTTTATGGAATGATCCGGCGACAGGAGTTATGCGTCATGTGGATGCTGGCTATAAAGACGCCATTGATTGTGCAAATGAGCATGATCTCAATTTACCAATGATAAAAAATTAGGTTTAACAATGAAATTACATATAGATAACAAACCATTAGATTTAGACTCCTTAAGAAAAATTGCTTCTGAATCTATAGAGATATCAATTGATCAATCTGTTAAAGATAAAGTTGATCTTGCTTTTCAACAAATTCAAGCCTCGATTAATAACAATGAAACTGTTTATGGGGTGAATACTGGTTTTGGTAAGCTAGCTAAGATTCGAATAGAAAATCAAGATTTAGAGGAGTTACAAAGAAATTTAGTTTGCTCACATGCAGTAGGAGTGGGTGAATTTTTGCCAGAGAAGATAGTTAAGATCATTGTTGTACTTAAAATAATGGCTCTTTCTCAAGGTTTATCGGGGGTATGTAATAATGTCATACAACGCTTATGTGATCTTATTAATCATCAAATATTTCCTTGTATACCCGCGAAAGGCTCTGTTGGGGCCTCAGGTGATCTGGCGCCTTTAGCACATCTTTCCCAAGTACTTATTGGGGAGGGGCACGCATCTTTCAATGGGAAAGTTATCAGCGCTGAAGAAGCTTTGAAAGCCTGTTCACTTGAGCCTTTGAAATTGGGACCAAAAGAAGGTTTGGCTCTACTAAATGGAACGCAAGTCTCAACAGCTATAGCAATTAGTGCGTATTTTGAATTAGAGAACTTATTCCAAGCGGCCATATATGCGGGTGCATTAACGGTAGATGCAATAAAAGGGAGTCAAAAACCATTCGATTCTCGCATACATGATGCCAGAGGTCATTATGGTCAAAAAGTTGTTGCAAAAAAATTAAAATATTTGCTTCAAGGCAGTGAAATTATGATTTCACACAATGACTGTGATCGAGTACAAGATCCTTATTCTATTCGATGCCAGCCACAAGTTATGGGGGCATGTTTAGATATTATGCACCATGTCTCATCAATTTTAGTTATTGAAGCTAATGCCGTTACTGATAACCCTTTAGTATTTGTAGACACTAAAGAAATTTTATCTGGCGGTAATTTTCATGCTGAACCAATAGCTTTTGCAGCTGACCATCTTGCCTTAGCCATTGCTGAAATTGGATCTATAGCTGAAAGAAGGTGTGCTTTGCTAATAGATCCACAATTAAGCGGATTACCTGCTTTTTTAGTTAAAGAAAGTGGCTTAAACTCGGGTTTTATGATTCCTCAGGTCACAGCTGCAGCACTGGTGTCTGAGAATAAAAATCTAGCATATCCTGCGAGTGTCGACAGCATACCCACCTCTGCGAACCAGGAAGATCATGTTAGTATGGCTACTCATGCAGCCTATCGTCTTCTGACTATGACTCAAAATCTGGCTCATGTGATTGCGATTGAATATTTAAGTGCCGCACAAGGCGTTGATTTTCATAAACCTATGAATACCTCCAAAAAGTTACATAATATTATGAATAATATACGTGCAATATCAGATCCTTTAAATAATGATCGATCGCTAGCTCCAGATATTGAGCATTTATCTAGGCTCATAATTACTGGAGAATTGTGCCCGAAAGAGCACGAAATATTCTCTAAATGAATCTTGTAAAGACATCTGATCCATTTACATTTCAGCATGGGCGATCACCATTACTGTTGAGTATCCCTCATGATGGAAGAAAGTTAAAAGTAGGAATGTCTAATCAAATGACTAAAGAAGCACTTACGTTGCCCGATACTGATTGGTATGTGAATAACCTTTATAATTTTAATCATGAACTTGAAGCAAGCGTTATTAGTGCTGATTACTCGAGATATGTGGTTGATTTAAATCGATCTTCGGAGGATATAAAGCTATATGAGGATCAAAAATCAACAGGCTTATGCCCTTTGAAGACATTTTCTAATAAAAATATTTATTCTCCAAAGAGTGATATTAATGCAGATGAAATAAATCAGCGTATTGCATCGTATTGGTCTCCTTATCATGAGAAAATAAAAGCAGTACTTAATCAGAAGAAAATAGAATTTGGCTATGCGTTATTATGGGACGCACATTCGATAAAGACATATGTCCCTGATTTGTTTGATGGAAAGTTACCTGATTTAAATACTGGCACTAATTCTGGTCAGAGCTGCCCTTTGGAGATTGAAGAAGCAGTAACTAGAATAGCTAGTGAATCAAATTATTCATCAGTATCGAATCAGAGATTTAAAGGTGGTTTTATAACCCGTCATTATGGCGTACCTCAGGATCAGATTTATGCAATTCAACTTGAAATTGCACAAAGTTGCTATATGAATGAGTCCTTATTAACCTATGATAGTGTTCTAGCAAAAAAATTAATGATTACCTTAAAAAAGATGCTTGAAGCATTTATGATGGCTGCAGAAAAATACAATAAATCTCTGGACTGAACATGAAAAAAATAATGGGATTACACAAGCTTTATGAAAACAATTCAGTGTTGGCAGATGAAATATTATGGGGCAGAAAGAGTGACCCGTTAACGAGGCGAGGTTTTTTAAGAAAAAGCGGTCTTATTTCCATGGGTGCTGCTTTAGGTGCGTCAATTCCATTTGCAAGCAACATGCCTGCTGGACTAATACCAGCAGCATTTTCTCAAACTGATCAATTATTTGAGTTATATGGAAAGGACGGTCTAACGTTACTAAATGATAGGCCTGTTAATGCTGAAACTCCCCCACATCTTCTTGATGATAAGGTGACTCCTGCCTCACGATTATTCATAAGAAATAATGGCATTCAACCTAGTCAAGAAACTGTTAACCCAGATAAATGGGAGCTGACTATTGAAGGTGAATCTTGTGTTGAAACTAAGACTATTACTCTTAATGAGCTGAAAAATAACTTTGCTCATCATACTTTACAATTACAACTTGAGTGTGGTGGCAATGGAAGATCTGAATTTTTTCCACCTGCCAAAGGTAATCAATGGTCAACAGGCGCAATTGGCTGCCCACAATGGACCGGAGTTAGATTGAGTGATGTCCTTAAGTATGCTGGTATTAAAGAAGATGCTGTCTATGTTGCATACGAAGGAAAAGACAGACACCTTTCTGGTGATCCTGCGAAAAAACCAATATCACGTGGCGTTCCTTTATACAAAGCGTTGGAAAATGAATCGCTCTTAGTGTGGGATATGAATGGCGAACCACTGCCATTAATTCATGGCGCTCCATTGAGAATGATTTGCTCAGGATGGCCAGCATCGGTAAGTGGAAAATGGCTCTCTAAGATATTAATTAGGGATCAAATTCACGATGGCCCGAAAATGAATGGCCAATCTTATCGAGTACCTTGCAAGCCAGTAGCACCTGGAACAAAAGTGGCTGATGAGGATATGTGTATTATTGAGTCTATGCCGGTGAAATCGATTATTACTTATCCAAGGTCTGGAATTATTCATAATCTAAAAAATAAATTGAGAATAAGAGGCCATGCTTGGGCCGGTGATTTTAGTGTAAAAAACGTATATGCGTCTATTGATTTTGGTGCAAATTGGCAGTTGACCCAGTTAGAGAAACCAATAAATAAGTTCGCATGGCAACACTGGATACAAGATATAATTTTTCCAGAAACTGGCTATTATGAGGTCTGGATCAGAGCTGAAGATGATTATGGAAACTCGCAACCAGTAATCCTTCCGCAATGGAATCCACGTGGCTATTTAAACAATGCATGCCATCGAATAGCTATTAATATCGTTGCTTGATATTTATGCCTAAATTAATTTTAATATTACTTTTTCTCTCGTCAGCCAATGTATTTGCTGTCGATAAGGATTTAAATACAGGGCTTCTTATTGCACCGGGGTGGGAGCTTGTCAGAATGCATTGTGGAGCTTGCCATTCTTATAGACTCGTAACTGCCCAACGAGCAGATAAAGAAGGCTGGCGAAGCATGATTCAATGGATGCAAGAAACGCAAAATCTATGGGAATTTGACGCGATCACTGAGGAAGGTATATTGAATTATTTGTCAAATTCATATCCGCCACAAGCAAACCGAAGAAGAGCTCCAATAGCAAAAAATTTAATGCCAATAATGTGATAACAGGAAAATAAAAATGAATTCAGTAAAACAAAGACTTACCGTATTTTTCTTCATGCTGTTGTTTGGTACTTTTATACAAGCACAGCAACTCAATGAGACACTCAACCAAGCTATGCAGTCGGTCAAGAGCTCTCTGAAGGATATTGTTGAAGCGACCGCTGCTGAAATTGATCGTGATGCCAATACAGCTTTAGGTTTATTAAGCAAAGAAATTGATGATTCAACTTTATATATTGATCAAGCTTATGGTTATTTGATATTTCCGAGAGTGATTAAAGTTGGAATGGGTGTTGGTATTGAGACTGGCGAAGGCGTTCTTAGGGTAGCAGGTTCCAGTGTAGGTTATTATCGACTTTCATCAGGATCATTGGGCTTTCAAGTTGGTGCTCAAGCAAAAGCAATTGTTGTGGTTTTTATGACTGAAGATGTTTTGAATAATTTTCGTAATAATCCTGGCTGGAAAGTTGGAGTAGACGGTACCGTCACAATTATTGATAAAGGTCTTGGTCAATCAATTGATAGCGATAAAATTTTAGATCCTATTATCGCTTTTATATTTGATAGCAGAGGATTAATGTATAGCTTGACCATGGAGGGGACGATCTTTACTTTATTGGATAAATCGAATTAGTTATAGGATGCTTTTTGTAGTTTTGAAAATTTACGAAATCTTAACTAGAAGCTTTTTTGGTATCCAAAGATAATTTGGTAATCCGTTTTCATCTGAAGATTATTCTTATCTTGTTTTAATGGTTTAAGTATTTCCAGTCCAATATGTTCTTTGCCGCCTGGCAAGAGATCTAATGCTTGACAGTCTCAAGTATTTTGCCTTCTTTCTTGGAGCGAATGTGGAATTCATTTTGCCATTTTGATCGATGAGTGGCAGGCGCAACTTGAACCGCAGTGACTTTATATTCTGGACAATCAGTCGCCCAATCACTGTATTCAGTAGTGACAACATTAGCACCAGTTTCAGGGTCATGGAAAGTCGTATAAACCACTCCTGGCTGGACTTTTTTAGTGATTTTAGCGGTTAATGTAATATCCCCTTTTCTGCTAGCAAGAGAGATTCGACTGCCATCCTTAATACCCCTTGTTTCTGCGTCATGCGGGTGAATCTCAAGAAGATCCTCACGATACCAGACAATATTTTCTGTTCGTCTTGTTTGCGCTCCCACATTATATTGTGTGAGTGTTCTTCCAGTCGTTAAAATTAATGGGAATTTTCTTGTGGTCCTCTCTTCGGTAGCCACATAATCTGTTTCAATAAATAAACCTTTTCCTCTGACAAAATTATCAATATGCATAATAGGTGTTCCTGTGGGCGCTTTTTCGTTACAAGGCCACTGAACACTCCCAAATCGATCTAGAAAATCATGAGAAACATTTCTGAATGTTGGGGTCAATAAAGCAATTTCATCCATAATCTCAGATTCACTATTGAAATTCATTGGATAACCAAGTGCATTAGCAAGGTTTTGGGTAATTTTCCATTCCGCCATACCTTGCCTTGGTTTCATAACCGGCCTGACTCGATTGATTCGTCTTTCTGCGTTAATAAAAGTGCCATCTTTCTCTAGAAATGAAGTTCCAGGAAGGAAAACATGAGCAAATTTTGCTGTTTCATTTAAGAATAAATCTTGTACTACAATACATTCCATATTGCCTAGTGCTGCTTCTACATGCTGTGTGTTAGGATCCGATTGAGCAATATCTTCTCCTTGAATGTACATTCCCATAAATTTTCCAGCTATCGCTGCATCGAACATGTTAGGAATACGATAGCCAGGTTCAGGATCAATCTTTACATTCCAATTCTCTTCAAAAACACTTCTAATAGCCTCATCTTTAACTGACTGATAGCCAGGTAATTCATGTGGGAAGGAGCCCATATCACATGATCCCTGGACATTATTTTGTCCTCGGAGTGGATTAACACCAGCCCCAGAGAAACCAATGTTACCAGTTGACATCGCTAAATTAGCCATTCCCATAACCATGGTCGATCCTTGACTATGTTCAGTAACACCAAGACCATAATAAATTGCGCCTCTTTTTGCGTTGGCATACAAGCGAGCCGCATCCCTTATCATTTGTGCATCTACACCAGCAATACCAGCAACATTATCTGGGTCATTCTCGGGTTTGATTACACATTGCTTCCAAGCAGCAAAAGATTCTAAATCACATCTTTCTTTTATATATTCCTCATCAAGTAAATTTTCTTTTACGATCGTATGAGCAAGCGCATTTATTAAAGGTACATTTGTGCCCGGTAACAGCGGTAAATGATACTCAGCTTTAATATGTGGACTTTTTACTAAATCAATTTTACGAGGATCAAGAACTATAAGTTTTGCGCCTTGACGCAGTCGTTTTTTCATTTGTGATGCAAAAACGGGATGACCATCCGTTGGATTTGCCCCAATTACTATAATTACATCTGCATCCATGACACTTTCAAAAGGCTGCGTTCCTGCTGATGTTCCGAGTGTTTGACTGAGGCCGTAACCGGTTGGCGAATGGCAGACTCGAGCACAAGTATCTACATTATTATTATTGAATGCTGTTCTGACTAGTTTTTGTACCGCATATACTTCTTCGGCAGTACAGCGAGAAGAAGTTATTCCACCTACTGATTTTCTGCCATATTTATTTTGAATTTCATTGAATCGTTTGGCGGCAAAAGTAATTGCTTCATCCCAACTTGCTTTTCGCCATGGATCTCCAATATTTTCTCGTATAAGAGGGTCAAGTACTCGTTCTTTATGAGTCGAGTAACCCCATGCAAATCGGCCTTTGACACAACTGTGACCATTATTTGCTTTACCTTCTTTACTTGGAGTCATTCTTACTACCTGATCGCCCTTCATTTCAGCTCTAAATGAACAACCAACTCCACAATAAGCACAAGTTGTATCGACACTATGTTCTGGTTGACCATGATCAATGATGCTTTTTTCCATTAAAGTGGCCGTTGGACAAGCTTGAACGCAGGCGCCACAAGAAACACATTCTGAGTCAAAAAATGACTCATTTATACTTGCAGAAACTTTAGAATCAAAACCTCTACCTTCAATGGTTAAGGCAAGTGTTCCTTGAATTTCATCACAGGCTCTTACGCATCTTGAGCAGACAATACATTTACTGGCATCAAAACTAAAATAAGGATTGCTCTCATCAATTACCGCATCGAGGTGATTCTTGCCTTCGAGTCCGTAACGGACATCACGCAAGCCAACAGCACCAGCCATATCTTGCAATTCACAATCGCCATTAGCTGAGCATGTCAAGCAATCCAATGGATGATCAGAGATATAAAGTTCCATGACATTACGACGTAGTTTTGCAACTTTTTCAGTTTGTGTGCGTATTTTCATCCCATCTTCAACAATGGTTGTACATGAAGCAGGAAAGCCCTTCTTTCCTTCAATCTCAACCACACAAAGTCGACATGAACCAAAAGATTTTAAGCTATCAGTAGCACATAATTTTGGGACATCTACCCCTATTTCTCTGGCCGCTCTCATGACACTGATATCAGCCTGAACATTCATTGGCTTACCATCAATCTCAATAGAAACAGTTTCTTTGCAACGACCTGCTTCAGTACCTAAATCAATTTGTCTGGTTATATTCATATAGTGGACTATTTAATTTCTGGTTTAAAATCTTCAGGAAAGTATTGTAACGCACTTTTTACTGGAAATGGTGTCATTCCTCCCATTGCACATAATGATCCATCAATCATGGTTTCACAAAGATCGTTCAGTAAGTCCATATTTTTCTCTCTATTCTCATTATTGATAATTCTATCAATAACTTCGACTCCTCGGATTGAGCCAATCCGACACGGTGTGCATTTTCCACAAGATTCGATTGAACAAAACTCCATGGCGAATCTAGCTTGAATTGCCATATCAGCAGTATCATCAAATACTACAACTCCTCCATGCCCAACCATACCGTCTTTAGCTGCAAATGCTTCGTAATCAAGGGGGGTATCTAATAATGAGTTAGGGAAATAAGCACCAAGTGGACCCCCTACTTGAACTGCATAAACTGGCTTACCTGACGCTGTGCCGCCACCCCATTTCTCGATTAACTCACGTAAGGTTATCCCAAATGCTATTTCAACTAAACCACCTTGTTTGACATTACCAGATAGTTGGAAGGCCAGTGTACCTTTTGATCGATTAACTCCATATGCTGAATAGGCTGAGCCTCCTTGATCAATAATATCTGGAACTGAAGCAAGTGTGACAACATTATTAACCACGGTGGGTTTTCCAAAAAGACCTTCAAGGGCAGGAAGAGGAGGTTTGAATCTTATCATTCCAGCTTTACCTTCTAGACTTTCTAGCATGGCAGTTTCTTCTCCGCAAACGTAAGAGCCGCCACCAATATGAATATCTATTTCAAAGTCAAAACCACTGGCCTGAATGTCTTTGCCTAGCCAGTTGTGTTCTTTTGCGGTTTTTATAGCTGAAGCAAGGATTTCATGAGCAATTGGATATTCCGATCTTAGATATATATATCCTTTATTAGCACCTACAGTTAATCCAGCAATGGTCATCCCTTCAATTAATGCCAATGGATCACTTTCCATAAGTATTCTATCCGAGAATGTTCCGCTATCACCTTCATCGGCATTACACGCGATGTATTTCTGATCTCCTTCTGCATTAGTTACTGTTTGCCATTTAATTGCTGTCGGAAAACCGGCTCCACCTCGACCTCTCAATCCAGACTTCTCAAGTTCTTTGAGTATATGACTGGAACCCTTTTGGAGGGCGATCTCTAACCCACTGAAGCCTCTATTTTTTATATAATCTTCTATGGACGCAGGATCAATAAGTCCGCATCTTCGGAACGTCCATCTTTGTTGATTTTTTAGGTAAGCAATATCGTTTGTATTGCCCAGTTTGAGAGGGTGTGAACCACCCTTTAGAAAATCAGCTTCAAAAAGATCAATAACATCTGTTTCTGAAATTGGCCCATAAGCAACACGATGACCTTCAATTTCGATTTCAATAAGCGGCTCAAGCCAACTCATGCCCCATGATCCATTGCGAATAATTGTGACTTCTTTTTTTTCTTTTTGCGCTATTTCTTCGATTTTAATTGCAACTTCATCTCCACCCATGGATATAGACGCAGTATCGCGAGGAATGAAAATATTGGTTGATGTATTCATTCTTTGAAACCAACAATTTGATTGAATTTTTTAGTATCCACCTTACCGTAAACTTTTTCATCAATCATCACAGCAGGAGAGCACGCGCAGTTTCCTAAACAATAGATTGGCTCTAAGGAATATGCATTGTTTTCGGAAGTTCCATGTAATTTAACACCCAGTACTTTTTCTGCATGTGCTGTTAATTGTCGACTACCCATTGCTTGGCAGGCCTCAGCTTGACAAATTTTTATTACTGTTTCGCCAGCTTTGGTGGTACGGAAATCATGGTAGAAGCTAACTGTACCGTGTATTTCAGCTCTAGATAGATTAAGTTCTTTAGCAATTAATCGTATGGCTGACTCACTAATATAGGAAAATTTAACCACGAAAGCACGAAGAATCTGCACCAGCATTTCCGGTTTTGCACCAACCTGATGAATAATATCAAGGGCAATTTTCTCGTCGTATTTATGAATCATATTCTGTTGCGCTTTTAATTATTAATTCTTTTGGAGCTAGAGTAGATATTAAATTTATTATTTCTTAGAAAGCCGATTAAAGTAACGTTAAATTTTTCCGCTAAACTGATTGCTAGACTCGATGGAGCACTAACAGCAGCAAGCATTGGTATTCCCGCAACTATTGTTTTTTGCATGAGTTCAAAACTCGTTCTACCTGAAACAATTATACCCATTTCATTCGCTAGAAGCTTTTTTCTTCTAAGCATTGCCCCAATAATTTTATCCACTGCATTGTGCCGGCCAACATCTTCGCGAACAAGAATAATTTCACCATGTGTATTAAAGAGTGCTGCTGCGTGTAACCCACCTGTTTTCCCAAAAATTATTTGTTGCTCTCTTAGTTTCTCTGGCAATGCGATTAAAGCAGATCGATGAATAGAAAACTGACTTTTTGTTGCTTGACAACCTTTATTATAGATTGCCTCGATTGACGCTTTACCACATACCCCGCAGCTAGAGGTGGTGTAAAAATGTCTTGTAAGTGTATCTGTGTCTATTTCAATAGAAGGCTTAATTGAGACGCGAACAATATTCTTTGATCCGCTTTCTTGATCAGTTTCACCAACCACATCAATGGATTTAATGTCTTCAGCACTGTGAATAATTGATTCAGTAAAAAGAAAGCCCATCGCTAAGTCTTCATCATGACCGGGTGTTCTCATTGTGACCGAAATACTTTTTGCTGCTGACAAAGCTTCAGTTTCAGAGCATAATTGTATTTCCAGAGGCTCTTCAATAGCTACTTGGTCCAAAGCAGAAGTTACTTTAGTATCATCAAATTTCGTAATTTGGATGCTTTTATGACGTTTAGTTATCATGAATTTATTATAATACGGAACTCAATAGCATGGCACTTAAACAACCAATTAAGTTTGTATGTGTAAGTAAGAATTTTGTGCTTTGTTAGCGCTATTATTTGTATCTAATTACTATTAGAATATATTCAAATTCTAATTACGGAGACGATGATCGTGTTTGAAGATTTTTCCCTAGTTCCTCCCGATCCAATTTTAAAATTAATTGTTGAGCATAAGAATGACTCACGTACTAATAAAATAGATTTAGGTGTAGGCGTTTTTCGAGATGCAACAGGAAACACTCCAATTATGGAGGTCGTAAAAGAGGCGGAGCATTATTTATTGGATACGCAGCAATCCAAAGCTTATATAGGATTAGCGGGTGATGCCGATTTTAATTCTGCCATGCAAAATCTTATTTTAGATCAGAATATAACTGACGACCGTTTTAGTACCATTCAAACTGCTGGAGGTTCAACATCACTTCGTGTCGCTATAGAGTTAATGAGGAAATCTTCAAAAGATTTAACGGTTTGGGTTAGTGAACCAACATGGAATAATCATATACCGATACTTGATTCCGTTGGGGTCAAGGTTGCTAAGTACCCTTATTATGATGCTGTAAATAATCAACTAGATTTTGAAAAACTTATAGAATGCTTGAATAAAATTCCTTCTGGAGACGTCGTGTTATTACATGCTTGTTGTCATAACCCTACAGGCATGGACCCATCTCCCGATCAATGGAAGGTAATTACAGATATAATTGTAAAACGAAATTTAATTCCATTTATTGATAATGCTTATCAAGGCTTGGCGAATAGTTTATCTGAGGATGCTTTTGCAGTTAAATTAATGGCCGGTAAAGTCAGGGAGATGCTTATTGCTAGTTCATGCTCTAAGAATTTTGGTCTTTATAGAGATCGTGCTGGCACTCTAACGATAGTCTCTGAGAATGCCAAAACTAATCTACATACTCGAAGTCACGTTTTAAAAATTGTAAGGACGATGTGTTCTGTCCCGCCGGATCATGGGTGTGCCGCTGTCAGTCATATTTTGAATAATGATAAATTACGAAATAGATGGATAATTGAATTGAATGCAGTAAAAAACCGCTTAAAAGAAATGAGAGCTCTCTTGAATCAGGCGCTCAATGATAGAGCAACAGAGTTTGATTCTTCGCATCTCATTAAGGCAAATGGGATGTTTTCGTATCTAGGAGTAACTGCAGAGCAAGTACAAGAAATGAAAATTAAACACGGTGTTTATATGGAAGGAGCAGGACGCATCAATGTTGCTGGCATTACTAAAGAGAATGTGAATATCCTCGCTGATGCTATCGTGGACGTACTTTAGTTCAAAAACAGAATCTGATCATTTTGTTGCAAGCCAAAGTCATCAGTAATTCCGCCAGCTAATTCAAGGACATATTGCACTGGCTCCTCTGATCTTATTGTTGTTAAAGATAACGGCTCTGTTTTTTTTGAGATCGATGATATATGGCCAGTTTTCTTAATAAAAAGTATATCTAAGGGTATATAAGTATTCTTCATCCACATGGCCCTTATTCTTTCTTCTGGATATATAAATAACATCCCAGTATGCTCCGTTAATGATCTGACGTGCATTAAGCCCCTTGCTTGTTGTTTTTGGGTAGTGGCCAACCATACTACAAAATGAGTGCAGGTTAGATTTGAAGAGGAAATTACGATATTTCTTTTGGTAAAAATTTTATCTAGATCTTCGTTTGAGTAACATAAATTACTTACTGTTATGAGGATGAGGAGTAAGATGCTTTTTTTAAGTATTTTTCTTTTCATTTCTTTAAATTTTTTTTAGTTTTGATGCTTAATACAATGACATCTTTAGTTTAAAATAAATATAAAATAGATTATATAATTAACCGCCTTTTTATAAGGAGTAACTGCATGACCGTTTTGGAAAAAATACAACAGCTTGAGGAGCATTCAAGCAATCTAATTATTGGCCAATCAAAATTAATTAATCGGATGCTTATTGCTTTGTTGTGTGATGGCCATCTCTTGGTTGAAGGAGCCCCTGGTCTGGCAAAGACCAGAGCGATAAAAGTTTTGGCAGATAGTATCGAAGGAAGTTTTAATCGATTGCAATTCACTCCTGATTTATTGCCAGCAGACCTCACAGGAACAGAAATTTATCGACCCCAAAATGGGTCATTTGAGTTTCGTAAAGGCCCTTTATTCCATAATTTAATTCTTGCCGATGAAATTAATAGAGCTCCTGCAAAAGTACAATCAGCTTTATTGGAAGCAATGGAAGAGCGACAAATAAGTGTTGGTGATAAGAGCTATAAATTATCTAGATTATTTCTAGTGATGGCCACCCAAAATCCTATTGAACAGGAAGGAACTTATCCATTACCAGAAGCTCAGTTGGATCGTTTTTTATTACATGTTGAAGTTGGATATCCCTCTGTTGAAGACGAAAGGCGTATTTTAGTATTAAATAGAGATGAATCAAAATTGGGTAATAAGAATTCGTTTGAACCTTCCGCGCTTCTGTCAGAGAAATCAATTCTTGAGGCTAGACAAGAAATATTAGCTTTGCATCAATCCGATGATTTGGAAAAGTATATTGTGGATTTGGTCGTTGCGACCAGAGATCCAGGAAAAGCTGATCCAAGTTTAACGGGGCAGATTTTATATGGAGCAAGCCCACGTGCATGCATGGGAATAGATCGTGCAGCCCGAGCATGCGCATGGTTAAAAGGTAAGGATTATGTTGGTCCTGAGGATATTCAAGAGATGGCACCTGATGTTCTGAGGCATCGTTTAGTTTTGAGCTTCGAAGCTGAAGCCGATGGCATAACTGCAAATCAAATAATCGATAAGTTACTTAATAGTATTGGTGTTCCCTGAATTGACAGGATCTGTTTATGTCGCAACTAAAAGTAAAGCCAATTTCATCCCCGGTTAGTGTTACACAAAAGGATCTAATTAAGCTCAGTAGAGCAGCTAAATTGATTCCCCTTGATGCCCGTAACATAAAATCTTTACAAGCTGGTCCTTATGTATCTAAATTTAAAGGACGTGGCATGGAATTTGATGAATCGAGACCATATCAGCCTGGTGATGATCCCCGAAATATTGATTGGCGCGTTACCGCAAGAAGTACTCAGGCATATACAAAGCTCTATCGTGAAGAGAGAGAAAGACCGGTTTATGTTCTAACTGATCTTAGAAGTAATATGCATTTTGCTACACAAGGTCACTTTAAATCGGTAGTGGCAAGTTATGTGGCTGGTTGTATTGGTTGGGCAGCTCATCATAGAGGGGATCGAGTGGGTGGAATAATATTCGGCGATAACATTTGTACTGAGATAAAACCAAAAATGGGTCGCCAGGCTTTATTACGTTATTTGCATCATGTCGCAGAACATCCAGATTGGAACTCTACTTTATCCATTAATGAATCGATTCAACACGCATCATTTTTGAAAGCAACATCTGCATTAAGACGAGTGGTACGACCCGGGAGTTTGGTGGTGATTATCAGTGATTTTATGGGATTCTATGGCATGTGCCAATCTTCTTTAGCTAAGCTTGCTCGTTATAATGAGTTATTAGCTGTCTTTATTAGTGATCCAGTAGAGGCGATTTCACCACCACCAGGGAGATATCGCATTGTATGTGACGAGCAAGATAGATTAATTGAAACTTATTCGAAACATACCAGAAAACAATATGAGGATATTTTTAAGGAACGAAAAACTAATTTATTTAATTTTTTTCGACGTTATGGCGTTCATCATATTTCCATTTCGACTAACGAAGATCCTATTGAAGTGATAAAAGATTCCTTTGTTAGGCGAAAGTATTAAGGCAAAAAATATGGATCCTACTTCAATACCAATAAGAGATATCCGCTATCCTAGTGAGCTAGATTGGTGGTCTTTTGCAATTGGTTGGTGGCTGCTCATTTTTATTGTAGTTCTATCTAGTTTGTTTCTAGGATATAAATTATACAAAAGATGGCTCAATAATCATGCACGCAGAATTGCTTTACTTGAGTTAAGGGCAATTCAAGAAAAATTTAATCTATCAAATGACATAGTAATTTTAGTACAAGAGTTGTCTATTTTATTAAGGCGTACTTTTTTAGCTTACTTGCCTAGAGAGAAAGTAGGGGGATTAGTGGGCGAGCATTGGCTTGGGTTTTTGGATCAGGGGCTTGATGGCAAATATTTTTCTGAAGGCGTAGGAAGATTTCTAGTTTTGGTACCTTATCAACATAAAAGTGAATCTGAAATTATAGATGTGGAAGAATTATTGAATATTATAAAATTACGAATTGAAACACCGATAATTGAAGAAGGGAATTAGCTAATGTGGATTTTTGCATGGCCGTGGATGTTATTTATTTTGCCATTGCCTTTGTTGGTGAGAAGGTTTTACCCACCTTCATCTGAAACCAATGAATCTGGCTTGAAAGTTCCAAGCTTTATTTTATTCTCAACGTTAATTAACAAATCTTCAACTGAACAATATATGAATTGGAGGCTCTGGTTTGGAGTGCTTGCATGGTGTCTTCTTGTATTGGCCAGTGCGAGACCTGAGCGTATTGGAGAAGAGATAGAAATTCCAGTTTCTGGAAGAAATTTAATGCTGGCTGTAGATTTATCCGGAAGCATGGATGCTAAGGACTTTGAACTTGGAGGAAGGAGGGTTGATCGCTTGACAGCAACTAAAGCTGTTGCGAGTGACTTTATAACAAGACGGAAGGGCGATCGAATTGGCCTTATTCTTTTTGGTGAACAGGCTTACCTACAAGTTCCCTTAACGCTAGATCGTGAAACAGTGAAAATCCTGCTTTTAGAATCATTTATAGGATTAGCTGGGGAAAAAACAGCTATTGGAGATGCTATTACTTTGGCCGTAAAACGAATTCATGATCAACAAGAAGAAACTAAGAATCAAGTACTCGTATTATTAACTGATGGTGCTAATACAGCTGGTGAGATTGAGCCACTGAAGGCTGCTGAGCTGGCTCAAAAAATAGGATTAAGAATATATACTATTGGTATAGGGGCTGATCAGATGGTGGTTTCATCATTAACTGGAGGATTACGACGTGTAAACCCTTCAGTTGATCTGGATGAGAAAACATTAATCGAAATAGCCAAGATAACTGGCGGAAGATATTTTAGAGCAAAGGATACTTCTACTCTTCAAGAAATCTATCGGCTGCTTGATAACATCGAGCCAGTCCCCGAGCCTGAGGCCGGATTTAGACCAGTGCAAGCGTTCTTTTTTTGGCCGCTTGGGGCATCACTGCTGATTACTATTTTTTTAGCATTGATGAATTTATTAAAAAATGGTGGTTTGACTAGAATAAATGAGGCAATCAGGTGATGAATTATGACGAATTTCATTTCTTGAGGCCAGAATGGCTAATTATATTGCCATTTATACTGGGGTTAATTTATCTTTTTAAAAAACAGCTCTTATCCCCCGGGGATTGGTTTAATTTGGTTGAGCCGGAATTAATTCCTTATGTATTATCCCGTCATCAGATACAAGAAAATAAATTCAAATGGTGGCTAATTACTATTGTAATGATCTTAACTTTGGTTGCCCTAGCTGGTCCGACATGGGAAAGGCTGGATCAACCAGCTTATAGAATGGAGCAATCTCTGGTTATTGCACTTGATTTATCTAGATCAATGAACGCACAAGACGTAAAACCAGATCGAATAACAAGAGCACGCTTGAAAATTTTGGATATTTTAAAGCTTCGTCGGAGTGCTCAGGTTGCACTAATTGTCTATTCTGCTAATGCATTCACTGTGACGCCTTTAACTACAGATTCAGAGACAATTGCATCATTAGTTGGTAGTTTAGATACAGGAATAATGCCCAGTCGAGGCAGTTACCCTGCAGCCGCTATCGATAAGGCTGTGTTATTACTCAAACAAGCAAGTGCGGTGAATGGAGAGGTATTATTGGTCACCGATGGAGGAAGCACTTCTGCTGCAATCGCCTCAGCCAAGCGTCTTAAAGAAGCGGGATTCAGACTTTCTGTATTGGGAGTAGGCTCACTTAATGGAGCTCCTATACCTCAAGAAGATGGAGGTTTTATTACTGATCGAAATGGTCAAATTGCTTTAGCAAAGTTGGGAATGGAGGATTTATCAGAATTGACTCGAATCGGTGGAGGAAGATATGCCAGCTTAACCAATGATAACCAAGATATAGATTCTTTGCTCTCTGCTAGGGTAGTTTCGAGCAGTGAAAGTGATCAGACTTTAGTAACTGATCATTGGAATGAATTTGGGCCATGGCTACTTTTATTTATTGTACCTATAACCTCATTAGCATTTCGTCGTGGATGGATTTTTTAAGCTATGTTTAGATTACTTGCATTTTTAATATTCATGTTATGCGGATCAACTACGTTGCTTGCAGCCGAATGGAGCGATTTGTGGTTAACAAAAAATCAGCAAGCAAAAAAAGCTTTGGATGCTGGAAATTATGCCGAGGCAATTGAATTATTTGAAGATCCTTCATGGAAAGCTTCAGCGCAATATCAAGCCGGTAATTATTCAGCTAGTGCTCAGACATATTTAGAGGCGAATAATAATAATGACTTATATAATTATGCAAATTCATTGGTTAAAATGGGTCAACTAACAGAAGCAATTGAAGCTTATAGCGCCGTAATTCAAAATGAATCTAGCGCGAAAGATGCGATTTTTAATCGCAATTTGATTCAGGAATTATTGGATCAGCAACAAGATGATAAAAATGAATCTCAGTCTGATCAATCCTCCGAGGATGGTGAGGATGGCGAAGAAAGCAATGAAAAAGGGGAAGGAGAATCAGAAACCTCCCAGCAAAGTGACAGTCAATCTGGCGAGCAAGAACAAGGTGATAGTGTTACCCAAGATGAAATGGATCAAAAAGATCTAGAGGCAATTGAACGTGAATTAGAAAAGGCAGCAAAAGAACAAGCAGAAAATAAAGAAAATGGAGAGAATTCAGATCAAACCGATGCTATTGAAGGAAGAGCTGATCAAGAAGAGCAACAAGCAATGGAGCAATGGTTGAGAAGAATTTCTGATGATCCTGGTGGGCTCTTGAGGCGTAAATTTAGATATCAATATCAGAGACAAGGCTTCGATCAAGACGGTAATCAATTATGGCCCGATGATGGAGTGCAGCCATGGTGAAAAATATCAATACAAAACATAGCGATCAATGGAAAAGACTCTGCTGTTATTTAGTTTGCATAGTCTGTATGTATTCAATTTTAATGAATACCGTTGCTGCTGCCGTAATTGCGACTATTGATCGACCTAGAGTAGAACTAAATGAAACTTTTACATTAAAAGTAATAGTCGACACGGCTATTGATGTTGAGCCAGAAGCAAGTGCTTTAGAAGATAATTTTTATGTTGGTTCACGCAGTCAATTAAGCAATACCACGATTATTAATGGAAAAATATCACGTAGCAGAACTTGGACTTATGCATTAATGGCAAAGAAACCAGGTAATCTTGTAATACCGCCGATTGTGATAGCAAACGAGCAAAGCAAGCCGATTAATATTTTAATTACACCTCAATCAGACGCAATTTTAGGTGAAGCAGATGTCTTTATTTCAGCTGATTTGGATGCTAAGGTGACTTATGTTCAGGCGCAAAATTTACTAAGAATAAAAATATATAGAACGGTTCAAACACGGCAGCCTCGTTTGTATGAACCTGAAATATCAGGCGTTGATACACTTATTGAAATAGCTGGTGATGATCAAAATTATGAGTCAGTGATCAATGGAAGAACTTACGATGTTATTGAAAGGGTATATGCACTTTTTCCTCAAGAGAGTGGCTCATTAGAAATAGCGCCTATTCGTTTTGAAGCTAGAATCCTTAAAGATGGCAGTATTACAGGACGAAGAACTTATCAGTCAAAAGAATCTAAACTAAGAGTTTTGGCTATACCTGCGCCACCTCCAAGCTATCCTAATGCTAATTGGTTGCCAGCAAAGAATGTCAATATCAGTGAAGAATGGTCAAGAGATCTTACAAATCTTAAGTCAGGTGAGCCAATTACACGTCAAATAAATATTACAGCGGTCGGTCAATTATCAACTCAGCTCCCATCATTGGATTATAAAGTTAATGATAAATTGAAAATTTATTCCGATAAACCAAAATTTTCTGATCGAGTCGAAGCTGCAGGGATTATAGCTTCAAGAACTGATCAATATGCCATGATTGGGATGGCAGCTGGTGTTATTCAATTACCGAGTGTTGAGTTACCTTGGTGGGATATTATTAGTGGGGATTGGAAGATTGCTATTTTGCCTGCTAAGAAAATCACCATTAAACCTTCAATGAATGACTTGGAAGCAGAGAAAATAATACCCATTTTAGAAGAATTGGAAATTACTGGGTCGAATCAGACGGTATCGGATAAATTATGGAGAAACATCAGTGGAGCTCTGGGTGCATTGTGGATCCTGACTATTCTTTTTTGGTTTTATTCTAAGCCCACAATGAAAAGAAAGGAAAGGCATAACGTCGAGCCTCCATATAAAAAACTTGAAAGAGAAATGCGAAAAGTCATAAAGGCAGCATCATCAAATGAAAAAGAAAGATTTAAACAAGCGCTTTATAACTGGTCGAAAATTCAATGGCCTGAAGATATTCCTCGAAGTATAGAAGAGATCGCTTCTCGTGTTAAAAACCCTCTTTCAGATGAGCTGAAAGTATTTAATAAAATTGCTTACGGTTCGGATCAAAATGAAACTTGGGATGGGGGAATCATGGCAAGTGCCATAAAGAAAATTTCATTTTATAATGTAAAAGATAGAAAAAAAAATAATCGGGCACTTCCACCATTAACTCCAAACTGAATTAAAAGTATTATATTACCAGTGACCTGTATTTTTCATAGATATCCATGGCTCCTTTGGTTCAAGAGGGCTTCCTTTTTGTAATAGTTCAATGGATATATTATCGGGCGATCTAATAAAAGCCATTCTTCCATCATGCGGTGGTCTGTTTATTGATATACCAGCTTTATAAAGCTTATGACATAAGTCATTAATATCATCGACAACATATGCAATATGACCAAAATTTCTTCCTTCGGTATAATTTTCTTTATCCCAGTTATAGGTTAATTCAATCTGAGCTTTTTCATCATCTGGTGCTGATAAGAAAATTAATGTAAATCGACCTACTTTATTTTCTTTTCGTTTAATTTCTCGCAGTCCTAAATGCGTACAGTAAAACTCTAAAGATTTCGTTAGATCTGATACCCTGATCATCGTATGTAAGTATTTCATTTTTAACCTTAAGTATTTGACATATTTGAGTATGAATTATTTATAATTATAATCTCAATTCTTACTTAATCCTCTGGAATAATCTTTTGCAAAATATAGAAGCACTAACTATTGATCTGGATGACACCCTTTGGGATATCGATCCCGTAATCGAGAGAGCTGAAAGGATTCTTTGGAGGTGGCTTGCATCAAATTACCCTAGAATTTCCTCTATATATGATCAAGAAAAGATATTAAATTTAAGATTAGAGATAGTAAAAGATTACCCAGATAAAGAATTTGATTATCGATTTATGCGCAAGTTGATCTTGAGAAAAATATTTCGTGCGGCTGATTATGAAGAGGATCTTTCTGAAGATGCATTTGCTGTATTTGATACTGAGAGGAATAACGTAAAATTATATGATGGTGCTCTGAATACACTTCAATCTCTGTCTGATAAATATACGTTAATTGCTGTAACAAATGGTAATGCAGACCTTGAAAAAATAGGCTTACGCCATCTTTTTGATGGTGTAGTGACTGCTGTTGAGGTGGGTTATGCGAAACCAAATATACGTATTTTTAATGAAGCAATCAGAAAATCTGGTACTGAGGCTGATAAAATAATACATATTGGCGATAATCCTGAGGCCGATATTGTTGGTGCGGCAAATGCGGGTTTGACCACGGTATGGATGAATTCAAAGTCTTTGTTGTGGCCCGATGAATACATTCAGCCAGACATAACGATTAATAAAATTACAGAATTATGTGATTTATTATTACCAGAGATTAATTAATTTCATCAATTTGGGTTGTTCTTAAAACAATATCAATACGGCGATTCTTCTCTCGACCTAGAGTTGTTTCATTATTGGCAACGGGCCTAGTCTCTCCAAAACCAGTGGCAATAATTCGATAACTTGGAATACGCATTGCATTTATCATATATTGTTTGATTGAGTCTGCTCGTTGTTGAGATAGTTTTTGATTTAATTGATCGTCCCCTTGAGAATCTGTATGTCCCTCTATGATGATTTCACTTCTTGGGTAAACATCAATTGCTTTCTCAACTTTTACCAACAAAGGTATGCTCTCGGTCATAATTGTAGATTCATTACTTTCAAAAGTGAGACCAATCAATCTTAATATGACATTATTATTTTCTCGGAAAACTCGAGCCTCAGCTGAGTTAAACATTTTTTCTACTTTATCAAATTGCTCTTTAATCCTTGCTTGAGCTTCAATTCTTTGGATTAGAGTCTCTCTCTCTTGAGTAGCTCCTCCAAGACGTTCATCAAGATTACGAATTTCTTCTTTCATATCTGCAATTTGAATTAAATTATCTTTTTGATCTTGCTCTAAATATTGTTTCTCTTTCCTCAGAGTATCAATATATTTAACCAAGCTATTTGTTAGAGATTGATATCCATTGGTCATAAGTGGAAAGATGTCAGCTGAATTAGCAATAGTTTCTAGGTTATTTTCCCATTGAGTAATTAATTCTTCTGGTGTCATTACACCATTTTGAGTATTTTGAATCAGTGTTGATAAGAAGATGGCATGTGCACTTCGTTCAATGGATTTGTTAGTTAAATTAATCGCAATGTCAGAATTATAACGATTCATCGTTAGTTCTTGATCGGCCATAACAAGAAATTCCTGTGCTTGACCTAATGTAATCTGTGCATATCTATCGGCTTTATCTTTTTTAGCAAGAGATATTTGTTGTTTGGCTTCAGTGAGTAGTTTGTCTTTAATAATTAAGAGCTCAATTTCACTGAAATCTGCAGAAGCTTCTAGATCAAGTTTTTTTGCTCTTTCAAAATTATCATTTTCAATAAATTTGATAGCAAGAACAAATTTTCTTTCAGCTTTTTGCCACCTAGATAAATACTTATCTGGACCATCTACTTTTATAGCATTGCGACGATTAAGGATGGATTCTTTGAGTATTTGATTCGCTGTTTTCGCAATTTCTGTAGCTGATTGAAAATATTCGGATGACTTTTTAGCTTGCACGCAAATATATTTAGTTTTTTTTGATAAAGAATTAGCTTTTCTTTGTGCAGTAATACCTTTCTTGTAGGTTTGTGGTGCGAGTATCTTTGCGCTAACTTTCGTAGCCTCAACTACCGCTAGATTTAGCTCTTTTAAGCAACTTTCAGCCGAAATTTCCTGCGCATTAACTGTTGAGTAAAAACATAAGATAATTAGTAGTAATTTATTTTTTTGAGTAATCATTATTTTTAATTTATCTTTAATTGAATTTTAGTGTCTTTGTTAATTTTTAATAATACCAATAACATATATAATGAAGCAGTTATCGCGTGTTTTTTTTATTCATGACAGAATACAACTTTATTAATAGTACTAGCAATTCAAATGACTAATATAAGAAAATTTCAAGGTATCCCGATCATTCCATCTGGCACGAAGTATAAAACTTCTGAAGGATTTTCTGCGATAAAAAATGGTATCAAATCAAGAAATAATATTACTGGTTTGAGGGGTAGAAAACCAGCGTGGCTAAAAGCAAAGATTTCGGGTGGTGTTGTATACGAGGAAGTGAAGAGTATTGTTAGAAATAATAAACTCAGCACAGTTTGTGAAGAATCAATGTGCCCTAATATAGGAGAATGCTGGAACAATGGTACAGCTACTATCATGGTTATGGGTTCGGTATGCACTCGAGCATGTCGTTTTTGTGCAGTTGATACGGGTAATCCAAAAGGTTGGTTGGATAAGGAAGAGCCGAAAAATACAGCTTTAGCAGTTCAGTTAATGAAATTAGTATATGTAGTTATAACTTCGGTTGACCGTGACGATTTGAATGATGGAGGTGCTGCACATTATGCAGCTTGTGTAAGCGAAATAAAAAAAATAAATCCATATACTGCAGTTGAAGCTTTGACTCCAGATTTTAATGGTGTAGTCGGTGATGTGAAAAAAGTTGTAATGTCAGGACTCGATGTTTTTGCACAGAATATAGAAACGGTTGAAAGGTTGACTAGCACTGTTCGTGATCCAAGAGCAGGCTACAAAAAAACTTTAGATGTCTTGGCCAAAGCAAAGTCAATGAATCCAGATGTACTGACTAAATCAAGTTTAATGCTTGGACTTGGTGAAAGTGAGGATGAAGTTTTGCGGACAATGAGGGATTTAAGAGAACAAAATGTTGATATCGTAACTCTTGGTCAGTACTTAAGTCCCACAGTTAATCATCTTCCAGTTGAGAGATATGTTACACCAAGTGAATTTGAAAAATATCGTCAACTTGGTTTAAACATGGGATTCGTTGAAGTGGTCTCCGGACCTCTTGTAAGATCTAGTTATCGAGCAGATAAAGTATTGCAGCAAAATAATGTAGGTATGAGTATCAATGGCATTTAAATAATATTATTAAGGAAGAATATGTTTGAATTTTTAATAGAGTACGGATTGTTTTTACTGAAGGCGGTTACTATTTTGGCGGCTATCATCCTCGTTATATCATTCGCTGCAGCTACCAAAAAAGGTGGTAAACAGGAGGGCCTCGAGGTTGAAGATCTAAACAAAAAAAATAAAGATCTATCGGATGGTTTACAAAAAGCTATTCTGCATAAGGATGAGTGGAAGGCTCTTATGAAGAGTGATAAAGCAAAAGTTAAAAGTGATGCAAAAAAGAAGAAGTCTAGGCCAAAAGTATATGTAATTGACTTTATTGGCGATTTAAAAGCAAGCGCAGTACCTGCATTAAGGGAAGAGGTAAATGCTATATTAAATGTAGCAAAGAAGAACGACCAAGTGCTTGTAAGGTTGGATAATCATGGCGGTGTAGTACACGAACATGGATTAGCTGCTTCACAATTAGTGAGAATTCGAGAGAAAAATATCAATTTGATAGTGATGGTAGATAAAGTAGCTGCCAGTGGTGGATACCTTATGGCATGCGTTGCTAATAAAATATATGCAGCACCGTTTGCTATATTAGGCTCAATAGGCGTAATTGCTCAATTACCTAATTTTAACCGTTTATTGGATTCTTATGGAGTAGATTTTGAGCAAGTTACTGCTGGTCAATACAAGCGTAATGTTACTATGTTTGGTAAAAATACCGATGAAGATAGAGCTAAATTAAAAGATCAACTAGAAGAAGTGCATGATCTTTTTAAATCTTCGGTTAGTGATTATAGGCCTACTATGGATTTGGATAAAGTTGCTACAGGAGAGCATTGGTATGGGAAAAAAGCCCTAGAGTTAGGTCTTGCTGATGAAATCAAAACTAGTGATGAATTATTGATTGAGATGGGTAAAAAGTACGATATATTTAGTGTTAAATTTAAAGTAAAACAACCTCTAAAAAAACGACTCATGTCTGGTGTTGACAGCCTATTCGCAAGGTTTGAAGATATTAAATGGCGCCGTAAATTTGAGAGTCAATTACCTCGGTAATAAAATTTGTTAAAATAAATTCTTTGGAGAAGAGAAAGCTATGTGTAAAAGCTTGACTGGTTATATCTGTATAATAGTTATTAATATTATTTTACTCACATCTTGCGCCTCATCACCCACTGGGCGAAGTCAAATGATATTAAAATCAGATGCAGCTCTAGAACAAGAAGGGTCACGACAGTTCAAGCAGCTTAGAGAAACGCTGCCATTAGTTCAAAATCCTGCAACTATCGATTATGTGGCTTGTGTTACCAATGCAATAGTAGATGTTGTTGAAGGAAGAGATGCTGATCTTTATTGGGAGTTAGCTGTTGTAGATCAATCAGATGTTAATGCTTATGTTTTGCCAGGGGGGAAAATTGTAGTCAATTCAGGAATTTTAACCATGACATCTAATCAGCATCAATTAGCAGCAGTCATTGGTCATGAAGTAGCCCATGTGACAGCTCGGCATGCAAATGAGCGTGCATCTAGAGCCGCCGTTACTGATATTGGTGTTGATATTGCTGCAATTATTCTAGGTGGTGGATATCGAAACCAAACACAGGGAGCAAGAAATGCATTATCCACAGGCGCTTTATTGGGCTTATTAAATCCATTTAGCCGTTTACAGGAAACGGAAGCTGATGTTGTTGGTATTCGATATATGGCAAAAGCAGGTTTTGATCCTAGAGAAAGCGTTGAGTTATGGAAGAATATGAATAAGAAAAATGCCTCTAAAATTCCTGAATATTTATCTACTCACCCTTCTGGAGAGACTCGGATTGATGATTTGATTGCTCAATATCCGGTTGCTTTAGAATTCTATAATGAAGCAAAAATCAATGGAGTTACTCCAGATTGTAAGCTTTAAGATTTTGGCTTGTTAATAAAAAATCAACTGATTATGGGCGCAAGCTTTATTTTTTTCTAATGATAGATTTGAGGTTAAGATAATGGCATTGCATGTTGTATTTTCTCATGGGCAAGAAAGCGGACCGTGGGGTACAAAAATAAAAATGATGTCAGATCTTGCGATTAGTATTGGCTGTAAGGTCAAAAGTATTGATTACCAGGGAATTGAAGCTGTAGATCATCGCGTTAAAAAGCTCATTGATGCATGCTCAACTATTAATGATCCTATATGTCTTGTAGGTTCAAGTATGGGAGGTTTTGTAGCATCAGCGGCTGCCATGGATGTTAGGGCAGTTGGCTTATTTGTTCTGGCACCTGCTTATTTTATGAAAGGTTTTGAATATACTCCTTTTGAGGTTGCTAATATACCAACAGAGATTGTTCATGGTTGGCATGATGATATCGTTCCGGTAGAAAATAGCATACGTTTTGCACAACAAAACCAATCTAAAATACATATTGTCAATGGCGATCATCGATTGACTGGAAATATTAAAGATATAAATATTTATTTAGAAATTTTTTTGAATCAGTTTATCCTTGATTCATAATAAAATGGATTATTTCCTCCTATAATATTGTGGTGATTACTTAATATGGAGAATATAAAAGTAGCATCTTTTTATCGTTTTCTAAGGATTCATGATCTAGAGGAAATGCGTGAAGAGTTATTGACACTATGCAAAGAATTAAATTTACTTGGTACTATTTTAATTGCTGAAGAAGGTTTTAATGGATCGATATCAGGTCAGGAGCGTTCAATTATATTTATATTTGATTGGCTTGGGCAGAAATTAAGTATTAAAAACCCAATTAAAAAGACGGCGCGTTGGGCTGATGTAAAAAAACCTCCATTTAGTAAATTACATATTAAGATTAAAAAAGAGATTGTTGCTCTTGGCCGAGAAGATATTCGACCCTATGAGAAATTTGGAAAATCTGTAATACCAAAAAATTGGAATCAGTTAATACAAAATCCAGAAACTCTTATCATTGATACTCGCAATAAATATGAGATTGACATCGGTTCATTCCCAGGTGCCGTGAATCCGGAGACAAATGCATTTAGAGACTTTTCTGCATTTGCTGAAAAAATACCAGAATCTAAAAAAAATAAGCCAATAGCAATGTTTTGTACGGGTGGTATTCGTTGCGAGAAAGCCGCTGCACTGATGGTTGAGATGGGTTTTGAGGATGTTAATCAACTTGAAGGCGGTATATTAAACTATCTAGAAGATATAAAAGAATCAGAAAATATTTGGCAGGGAGAGTGTTTTGTTTTTGATGATCGAGTTGCGGTTGATGGTGCACTTAGGGATGGCAAATATATTCAATGTCATGCTTGTCGTCATCCTCTCTCTATTGAGGAAATTCATTCCTCAGATTACCAAGAAGGTATTTCATGCCCAAGATGTATAAATACAATTCCTAGCGCTAAACTTGAAGGATTCAAAGAAAGGCAAAAACAAATTAAATTAGCAAAGCAGCGTGGTGAAAAGCACATAGGTAAAATTTTAGATAAATAGGTATAAAATTAGATATTTGAGCGATTTAGATTAAAGCTATATAGCTAGATAACTAACGCCTTGATGATAAGGCGACATTTTTAAAGTCTAAATCATTATAAGTAAAGGTCGTTTTCTTTATCAGCGATCCAATATTTGCGTTCCAATCAAAATGAATACCTAGCTCATCATGACCAGGCGGGTAAATAGTAAAAGTGACACTATAAAGCTCATCAATTTTACCGGGCAATTTGATATTTTGTGCATAGTGTAAATTATCCGACATATTTAGATGCGGTGTTAATTCAATCCGGATTGATTTTCCACTGATACTCGCGATGCTCGCAAATACTCTTAAATAAGCGACAAAACCGCCAATTGGTGATCCTTCCGGTGCTTCATTAGACCAGTTAGCAAGCATTTCAATATGAATATCAGTGGTGGATTCAGAGCGAAAATATTTTTTAGGATGGATTGTATCTTTTGGTGCTCCCTCAAAAATTAGATTAATACCGGGAGATATATTTTCTTCACCAATGATCATCTCAGCAGAATAAGTATTAGTAGATATAAAAAATAGAATTATTGAATGAAACAGCTTCATATATATTTTGTTAGATAGATAAATTTATGCATCTAAATTAGGAATTAAGGCACTTTCAAGATTAACAATCATATCCTTTAGAAGTAATCTTCTGGTTTTAAGTCGCCTCAAATTAAGTTGATCTATTTCCGGTATAGACACTAATAAATCGATCTCCGCATTTATTTTTTGATGCTTAACGCGAAGCTCTTTAAGCCTTGTAAACTTTTCAAATGAGTCACTATCAATTGTTTTATTCATATATTTGAGGTTGTATCCTCAGTTATTTTATAACAATTTTATTCTTACATAATTCATCATAAAGGCGCAATTATTCCTTGTTCTTGGAGAGCTATCAATCGCTCTTAAGAAAAAGCTCTTTATGTAAAGGAGAATTAATTGCAATAAAATCAGGATTAAGAATATTGTCTTTTGTGTTATAGAGAAGAGGCGTACCATCAGTTTTGAGAACCAAACCACCCGCCTGCTCAACAACCGCTTGAGCGGCAGCTGTATCCCATTCAGAAGTTGGTCCATACCGAGGATAAATATCAGCCAAGCCTTCGGCAATCAGGCAAAATTTTAGTGAGCTGCCCATGGGTTGTAACTCATAATGTTCAATTTGATTTAAAAAGTTTTTTAAACTGTCTCCCTGGTGCGACCGACTCCCAACAATTCGAATTAACTTGCTAGTTTTTTCTGAGACGTGAATTATTTTTTTAGTTTTATCTGCTTCAATAATTTGTGCCCCAAAACCAACGCATCCAATATATGTTTTCCTTGAGACTGGAACATAAACGATTCCTAAAATAGCTTTATGATTATTGATTAGAGCAATATTAACTGTAAATTCGCCATTTTTTTTAACAAACTCCTTGGTGCCATCCAGTGGATCGATAATCCAGTATTGATGCCATAGCTTTCTTTCGTCAAAGCTTTGAAGCGATGATTCTTCTGAGATAATTGGTATATTTGGCGTTATTTTTTTTAATCCTTCAACAATAATTTGATGGGATTTTAAATCAGCTTGCGTTAAAGGTGAGGTATCTTCTTTTATTGAAACATTAAAATTTGAATTATAAATATCAAGAATCGCATTTCCAGCATTTTGGGAAAGTTCAGTTAATGGTTCTATGAGATCGACGATATTCACTTTTTATAGATATTCAGCTTTTGTCATGTTAAAAATATCATCTGCTTATAAAATAATAAAATTATCATAATGCATCCTTCTTGTAGAAATATCTTAAATAAATGCGATACATTGATGTTGGATATGGACGGAACGCTACTGGATCTTGCTTATGATAGTTTTATTTGGCTTGATTTGGTACCGAAAGAATACGCAAAAAAAATGAACATGTCTTTGGGCGATGCTACTGCTCAATTATATAAGCATTTTATGAGTTTACAGGGAACGCTCAAATGGTACAGCTCAGATTATTGGAGTGAATTACTTGATTTAGACATCATAAAGTTACATCAAATGGAAAGAGATAAAATTCAATATCTCACTGGCGCTGAAGAGTTTCTTAATCTAATTAAAACCTATGATATCCGAGTACTTCTAGTGACTAATGCGCATAATGACATTTTAAAATTAAAATCTGAAGTTATAGGGATAGATCAATACTTTGATCAAGTTTATATTTCACATGATTTCGGCGCTCCAAAAGAAAGCCAATTGTTCTGGAAAAAATTAAGTAATGCTGAGCCATTTGATATCAAAAGAACTGTATTCGTCGATGATAATGAGATAGTTCTGGATAGCGCTAAGCAATTTGGCATTAAATCTTTAATTCAAATTACGAAACCAGATAGTAAGCAAAAGCAACAAATAGCAAAAAACTATCTTGGTGTGAAGGGCGTGTTGGAATTGATAGAGTAAAATTATTAAGAAGTAATATTTATTTAGTATTTACTTTTATATTTACTTTTCTTTTTGTAAGGAGGTTTTTTAAGATCAGGTAATTGTGTTGGTTCATACTTAGCCACCGGGATTTTATTGCCAATATATTTCTCTATATCGGGAAGTGATATTGCGTATGTCTCACATCCAAAACTAATGGCGTTACCATTAGATCCAGCTCTAGCTGTACGTCCTATTCGATGAACATAATCTTCTACATCTTGAGGTAGATCATAGTTAATTACGTATTCAACATTAGGAATATGTAGGCCTCTTGATGCTACATCTGTAGCAATTAGGACGCTTAACTGATCCTCCTCAAATTGCTTTAAGATTTTAATTCTTTTATTTTGTGGTACATCTCCGGAAAGTGCTTTAGCATCGATATTATTTTCCTGTAGATAAGCCTCAACAATTTCAATTTCTTTTTTTGTATTGATAAAGACCATAATTTTACTGTTTTCTACTTCTCTAATTAAGCCGACTAAAAGCGGAATTTTCTCTTTGTTGGAAGGAAAAAAAATCGCCTGCCTAATTCTGTCCCCAGTCATTTTTTCTGGTTCAATTCTTATTAGTTCGGGCTCATTCATATGCTCATAAGCCAACTCCATTACTCGATGTGATAAAGTTGCCGAAAAAAGCATATTGAGTCGGTCTTCAGGTTTTGGAAGTCGTCTTAGTAGATAACGTATATCTTTAATGAAACCAAGATCAAACATTCTATCGGCTTCGTCTAAAACCAAGACTTCGATCTTATGGAGTTTAAAAACTCCTTTTTTATAATAATCGATGATACGTCCAGGCGTACCAATTAGAAGATCTATCCCATTTCTTATATCAGTGGCTTGTTTTTCGTAGTCGGTCCCTCCGTATGCTAGGCCTATATTGAGTTTTGTGTGATTCGCGAGTGGCTCAGCATCTTTTGCAATTTGTATAGCAAGTTCACGTGTCGGTGCCAATATGAAAATTCTGGGTTGCTTATTATTAGGAGTATTTTCTTCTTTATTGCTTCTTAAAATATGCTCTAGAGCCGCAATAAGAAATGCTGCAGTTTTCCCTGTCCCTGTTTGTGCTTGTCCAGCAACATCTTTTCCTTGAAGAGCAATTGGCAAGGATTGAGCTTGGATAGGCGTACAATGAGTGAATCCAGATTCAGCTATACCATCAAGAATCTTTTGATCAATATTAAGTGTGTCAAATTTTGTTTGACTTAAATGACTTCCTTCAATTACTTTTTTAATAAAAATTCCTAAAATACTTGCAATATGTCTCGCGACGGGTTCAAATTGTATCTATTAAGAGACAACTTTCGTTGTTTCAACCAAGATTTACTACCCAAATTCAAATTAAGTGACGTTAAAACATCGATATATTGCCTGATTGGGAACTCATCGTCACTTTATTTTTTCAATGCTCATATATTATAAGTTATATGAGCAAAATTATAATACTGAAATTATGTTAATTCGGAGGATATAACCGGTGGGTGAAAATATTATACAAACGAGCGATGGTTCATTTGAGACGGATGTTATTAAATCAGAAAAACCAGTGCTACTTGATTTTTGGGCAGAATGGTGCGGACCTTGCAAGATGATAGGGCCTTTGTTGGATGAAATTGCTGAGGAATTTAAGGATAAACTTACGGTCGCTAAAATCAATATTGATGAAAATCAAAATACCCCACAGAAATATGCCGTCAGAAGTATTCCTACCTTAATGATATTTAAAGATGGCAATGTGCACGCTCAAAAAATGGGAGCATTATCAAAATCTCAATTAGTAGAATTTCTGGAATCAAATTTATGAGTGAACAAACAAATAATAATAGCCCACGAAGACCAAGACAACCTTCAAATCAATCAAATCGTCGCCGCAGAAGACCCCCACGTCGTAATGATATTTATCCTGATGACGGTGAAAGTTTAGAGATAATTTCTGCTGATCAGCTTGAAGCAAGCAAAAAGGGAATGAATCTTACTGACCTTAAAAATAAGCCACCATCTGAATTAGTTGAATTGGGAGAGTCTCAAGGCTTAGAGAATCTTGCTCGATCGCGAAAACAAGATATTATTTTCGCTATTCTCAAGGCACACGCTAAAAATGGAGAAGATATCTATGGTGATGGTGTATTAGAGATCCTTCAGGATGGCTTTGGATTTCTAAGATCAGCAGATAGTTCTTATCTTGCTGGCCCAGATGATATTTATGTTTCACCAAGTCAAATACGTCGATTTAATCTAAAAACTGGAGATACTGTTTCTGGTTTAATTAGACCGCCCAAGGAAGGGGAGCGATATTTTGCACTATTAAAGATTGGTGAAGTCAACTTTGATGCTCCTGGAAATAATCGAAGTAAGGTTCTATTTCAAAATCTTACTCCTCTTCATCCCAATGAGAGATTTACCTTAGAGCAAGGTAATGGCAGTAAAGAGGATTTAACTGCTCGAATCATAGATATGGCATCACCTATCGGTAAAGGGCAACGAGGCTTGATAGTTTCGCCACCTAAAGCAGGTAAAACTATTCTTCTGCAAAATATTGCCTCAGCTATATGCGCTAATAATCCTGATGTAACATTGATTGTATTATTGATTGATGAGCGGCCGGAAGAGGTTACAGAAATGGCAAGAACGGTAAGAGGTGAAGTAGTCTCATCAACATTTGATGAGCCTGCTAGTCGTCATGTCCAAGTTGCTGAAATGGTCATCGAAAAAGCAAAACGACTGGTAGAGCATAAAAAAGATGTGGTTATTTTGCTTGATTCAATTACTAGACTTGCAAGAGCATACAACACAGTTGTTCCATCCTCCGGTAAGGTTTTAACAGGTGGTGTTGATGCTAATGCACTTCATCGTCCAAAACGATTCTTTGGAGCTGCTCGTAATATCGAGGAAGGTGGAAGCTTAACTATTTTAGCAACCGCACTCGTGGATACAGGCTCTAAGATGGATGAGGTTATTTATGAGGAGTTCAAAGGCACGGGAAATATGGAAATTCATCTCGATCGAAGAATCTCAGAAAAAAGAGTATTTCCAGCAATAAATATTAATCGGTCAGGAACAAGAAAAGAAGAATTATTAACTGATCCTGCTGAGCTGCAAAAATTATGGATTCTAAGGAAAGTGTTGCACCCAATGGATGAGCTTGCTGCAGTCGAATTTTTGATTAATAAAATGCAAGATACTAAAACTAACAGTAAATTCTTTGACGCAATGAAGCGTTAAATTTAGAATTACATTAATGGAAATGATTTATATAGTTTTTTGTGACTCACTTCCGAAAAATAAAGCAGAATAGTATCGTTGTAAAAGAAGTATTTAGTTAAAGAGAGGGTCTTATGCGTTTAAAATCTTTGCTGCTAATTGTTCTTGCCTCTATTGCATTTCCGGTTATTCAGGCGCAAGAAGTTAATACTAATGTTGAGTTCCATGTTGACAGTGATAGCAGTTGGCTGCGAGTTTTAGCATACCCTGATGGCCCGTTACGCCGTTTTGGCCATAATCATGTGATATCACATCAAAATATTTCAGGGACTGTTTTAACTACTCAGAATCCTCTTGATTCTATGATTACGCTAGAACTTCAAGTGACAGACTTTGAAGTCGACAATGCTTCTTTGCGAAAAATTGAAGGCGCTGATTTTGCGAAGGAAGTATCACAGAAAGATATCGATGGAACTCGAGTTAATATGCTTGCTGAAAATTTACTAGACGCAGAAAAATTTCCAATAATTAAAGTTTTTTCTAGCTCAATAGATGGAAATTTCCCTAATGTTAATGTTAAAGCAGTAATTACCATTAAAGGTGAAGAGCATAATATGAACGTCCCAAGCACAATTGAAATTGATCATAAATCCTTCGTAGCAAGAGGTTATATGGAGGTTACGCATGGCGATCTTGGGTTGACACCATTTTCCGCCGCGGGAGGTGCATTAACTGTTCGGGATTTGTTGGTCTTAAAATACGAAATATTTGGTAAATCTCAATAGATATAACCGCAGTAATCTTCTCTATCAATCATATTTCCTGGTAGTCACCCTTTCATGGATCTTGCATGAAGCTTTTCAATCTGTGCCCATGCGGACTCAATGGCGCCAACTTGCCAACCTGGTAAACCACTTACGTGATCACCAGCAAAATAAACTCGACCTTGCGGCTCTCTTAGGATGGACATATGTTTCTGGCGATCCGCCGGTGACCAAGCTGACCACCCAGCCTCACTATAGCGAGTAAGGTGCCAGTCAATCGAAAAAGCTTTGCCATCATAGTGTTTACGAAATTGGCCTGGGTGTATTGGTTCGCTTCGATTAACTGCTTGCTTGATTTTTTGAGCCATTGAAAGTTCGCCATGAACGACTGCTGCACGACCAAATGTATATGCACTCTGGACGATACCTTTTTTGCCGCAGAAGCCATAAGAGGGATAAATGACCGTGTGCCCAGGAATTCCTCGCGTACTCGAGCCACCAAATATTTGGTCATCTTCTTCCCAGAAACGACGATTCATTTGTAACGATAATTTACCTACCGTCATTTTCCGCGGAGCATCCATGGCTTCTTTACATCTATCGGACAAGTCCGTCTGAAGTTTGGAGAGTATCCCCAATGGAAGGGTAGTAATGCAGTAGTCTGCTTTTTGAACGCTTACCTCTCCAGTGACATTGCTGCGATAAGTTATGCTGACACCATTTTCGTCTTGTCTTAATTCTTGGACTTCAGCATTAAAGGTAATCGCATCGCCCACTGCACGTTCGAATCCACGAGCAATCTGATCCATTCCACCGACAGGTTGAAACATTGTTGCCGGATGATCAATTGTGGTGACTCCCTGGAATGTATTACCTAGTCCTGATTGCAGTATTTCTTTCAATGCTATGGCTTTTGAGGCAATACTGGTGCCCATGGGGTTGAATTCAGATTGACCTCTATGGATGGTTCCTTTGTAGCTTAAATCATTCGCATCTAGAAAGCCCTCGCGAATAAGATAGTCGGTGAGTTTCTCTCTGTCTCGGTTGGTTAGCTGTTCATCGAGCGCCCCCTGATCTGTGAGTTTAGCCAGTAACTCGGAGGTATAACCTCTCATATCAGCCTTGATTTCTCGCTTGCGAACTCGTCGACCAGCTAAAGGCCCACCAGCTTTATCAAACTGAAGATAACCTAAATCATTTTCTTGAATCATAGCTTCCATAGGGACACCAAATTTACGTATGTAATGGAAAACTGCATGATGGAAGCTAGGCAGGCGCCAAGGACCATGATTAAAATACTGACCCTCATCGAAATCACAAGTGCGAGTTTCACCATCAACTGTTGTAGTTTTAAAGCCAGCACGTGAAGATTGACATCGCCCTCCTGCAAATGCGCGAGCCTCTATAATTTGGCAGTTATAACCACGTAAACCTAGCTCGTAAGCGGAGGTCATGCCGGCAAGTCCTGCACCTAAAATTAACACCTTTGTTCCATTGGGGTTACCCATTAGGTTAGGCGGCGCTTCTGCTGCAGAAGCTATTCCCATATCCCAGCCATTCAATGCCGAAATTACTCCAGATACTCCACCAACGACAGCAAACGCCTCAAGAAATTCTCGTTTAGTAATTTTATGAGGTTGATCAGGCTTGGAATTAGCCATTGAGTCTTTCTCCTAGCAGTCGATTATTGTTGTAATTTTAGTTCTATTTGGACACCAACTTCATTCGCAATCCAATTGGTTGCATCCCAGCCAATACCGAAAAGCAGACGTTTAACTTCAAAGGTACCAGAGAATTTTGCTTGTCCTTCAGAGCTTTCGAATTCAAAAATCATTGTGATTGGTTGACTAACTCCGACAATAGTTAGTTTTCCATGAGCGGCATAGGTACCATTATCCAGTTTTTCCAGACGCTCAGATTCAAATTTAGAATTAGGAAAGCTTTCAGGATTGAACCAATCTGGTTCCATTAAATATGCATCATATTCTGCATCGCCCGAATCAGCAGAATTCATTTTTACTTCACCGGTAATTTTTCCATCTTCGGGATTAGCTGGATCAAAGTTAATTATTGCCGAGAAAACATCAAATCGCCCTCGAAATGCCGCACCTTCAAGTGCACCTATAAAACGGACATTCCCTTCATCTTCTATGAGCTTCCATTCTGTAGCTTCAGCTTTCGCTGAAATACTTGTAAATAGCACTAAGAATATGAACCATTTTAAGTGTTTTCTCAAAATTTATGCTCCTTTGGATCGTAAGCTTTTTTATGTTAATTTACTAAACCAATTCTCGCGTATCGTGACATTTAGTCATAGGTTTTGCAATGGTTTTGTGAGCAATAAATCTCGTTATTCGTAACCATTAAATCAAATAAATTTAAAACTAAAAAATAAGCCAATATGTCAAAAACATACTGGCTTATTTCGCTATATATTAGCTTCTTTTTTCGTCAACACTCCAAGTGCCACTTCCCTTAGCTGCAATGAAAAGGAAAATAAAGCAGAATAATACCGCAGCGTCACCTTTATTATTGATTGGTAATCCACCACCCATTTTCGAGAAGTGAATAAGCCAATATGCTCCAGCCATAAGACCACTAGAGAGAAATGCGGCTGCTGAAGTACAAAGACCAATCATAATAAGTGCACCACCGATTACCTCTATAGGACCAGCCAAATAATACATCCAGCTTGCTTCACCTGCCATGATGGCTTGCATTTTTGGTATTCCATGAAAGATAAATAAGAATCCTGAGACGATTCTAAGTAATGCGTAAGTTTGTGTTTCATATTGTTTCATAAAGCCCATATTTTTATCCTTTTTAGTTTAAAAGTTTTTACCCCAATCATTAACTTTTCCATTGATGGATAATGATTATTCTTCAATAGTTACACATATAGTATGACTCTGTCGATTTCGAATGAAACTATTTAAATAATTTATGGCATTTTCCAGCGAAAGAATTTTATACTTTCTGACTCTTCGAACAGATTTGATTTACTAACAAGCTCAATATACCCATCTGTTCCAATCAATGAAGCAAAATCTCCCGATGTATTTGTTTCAACTGGATAGGCCTTTATTTCCCCATTTTCTGAGTTAACTAACCTTACGGGTAAAAAATAAGTTAGGTCTGGCTGAAATTTTATTTGTTGCTGTAATTTAACATATTCATCAATAAAAAAATCTCGACCACAGGCTCTCTGTAATACTGGAACTATATAATGCCGACAGCACGTTATTGTAGAGACTGGATTTCCAGGTAAAGCAAAGATAAGTTGTTTTTTAGGGCCTATACCAAACCACATGGGTTTACCGGGGCGTTGACGAATTTTATGAAATATATTTTTTACGCCACACTCTTGAAGTACTTGTGGGATAAAGTCCGCTTTACCCATCGACACTCCACCACTAAGAATCAATATATCCGAGCAAATAAGGTGTTTTTTGATATGCTCTTGTTGGATATTTTTATCATCGACCAAGTGAATATATTCACAATTTTTAAAACCTTGTTGCTCAAGCATCACCATAATGGCTGGTCCATTCGACATTCTTATTTGATGAGGCAATATTGGTTCACCCGCAGCAATTAACTCATTACCATTAGAGATGATGCAAATTTTAGGATCTGAGCTAACTTCAATGTATTTCTTGCCACATGATAAGATGAGAGAAATATCCATGGGTTCTATTTTGTGACCGATTCCAAGAACTTCAGTATATTTTTGATGATCTGAACCTTGTCGGTGAATATATTGTAGTTTTTGTGGCTGATAATTAGTATCTAGAACAGCAATACCATTATTTGTTTTTATCCACTCTATTGGAATTATGCAGTCAGTATTTTTGGGTAGTATGGCTCCAGTCATAATTTCGATACAAAAATTCTTATCCTTAAGTGCAATTTGAGCATCGCCAGCAAATTGAGTATTTTCGATACTAAATTGATTCACACCTCTTTTTAATGCCTCATAGGAAATGGCAATACCGTCCATAGTGACTCGATCAAATGGCGGTTGATCTCTCTCTGCATAAATGGGTTCTTTAAGAATTCTACCCACAGATTGAAGGGTATTAATCTTCTCTTTATTGATTATCGGAAGTTGATCAAGAATTAAGTTCATTGCTTCCTGAGATGAAATCATTTTATTCTGACTCAATAGCTCTGTAACCTATATCATTTCGATGAAACTCATCTTCCCAAGTTATTTTGCCAACAGATTTATAGGAGGTTTGCTGTGCTTCTTTAGTATTATCTCCCATACCTACAACGCAAAGTACTCGACCACCAGCAGTTAAAAGTTTATCCTTCTCGAGCGATGTTCCGGCATGGAAAACTTTAGAAGTATCATCCTTCACTGACTCAAGGCCGAATATTTGCTTACCACTTTCATATTTAATTGGATAACCACCTGCAGCCATCACTACACCCAAAGCAACTTTTTTACTCCATTGGACGTTATGATTCAAAAGACTACCGTTCAAGGTAGCTTCACATAATTCAACAAAATCAGATTCTAATCGCATCATAATGGGTTGAGTTTCAGGATCGCCGAATCGACAATTATATTCTAGTATTTTAGGATTACCTGCCCCATCTATCATAAGACCTGCATATAAAAATCCTAAGTAATCAATCCCATCTTTTTTTAATCCCTCTAAAGTAGGATTAATAATTTCATTCATGACTCTAAGTTTTAGAGCTTCAGTGACAATTGGCGCTGGAGAATAAGCTCCCATGCCTCCTGTATTGGGCCCAAGATCATTATTATCTCTGGCCTTATGATCTTGTGAAGTAGCAAGTGAGATCACCTCTGTCCCATCAGTAACGACAATATAGCTAGCTTCTTCACCGACCAGGAATTCTTCAATTACGATTTTGGAACCAGCTGAACCGAAACTCTTATCACCTAGAATATCTTTCGCGGCGGTTATTGCATCATCAACGGTCATGGCTACAAAGACTCCCTTACCTGCAGCTAAACCGTCTGCTTTTACAACAATCGGAGCACCCCTTGATTTAATGTAGGCGATCGCTAAATTTAGTTCAGAGAAGCATGCATATTCTGCTGTTGGGATATTATGCCGTAATAAAAAGTCTTTGGTAAATGATTTAGAGCCCTCAAGTTGAGCTGCTTTTGCATTAGGGCCAAAGCATGGAAGACCGGCGGCATTAAACTTATCTACTATACCTAAAACTAATGGAGCTTCTGGTCCGACTATCGTCAATGCTATGTTTTTTTCTTTCGCAAAAGCTAAAAGGTTTTCAATATCTTCGGCATCAATATTGATATTTTTAACTTTTTCTTCTTTAGCTGTACCTCCATTTCCCGGTGCAACATAAATCTGAGTTACTTTTTTTGACTGAGAGCATTTCCATGCGAAAGCATGTTCTCTGCCACCATTACCAATTATTAGTATTTCCATAATTTTGACTTATTCCTAATGTCTAAAGTGTCGCATATTGGTAAATACCATTGCGATGCCATGTTCATTGGCGGCATTTATCACCTCATCATCTCTAAGCGATCCTCCTGGCTGTATAATTGCACTAACATTATGCTCGGCCGCCGTATCAATCCCATCCCTAAATGGAAAAAACGCATCAGATGAGAGCACTGATCCAGCTACAATTAAATTTTCGTCTTGAGCTTTAATAGCAGCAATTTTAGTACTATAAACTCGACTCATTTGACCAGCACCTACTCCAATCGTCATTTTATCTTTACAAAAAACAATGGCATTAGATTTAACGAATTTACTTACACGCCATGCAAACAAAAGATCATCTATTTGTTTCTGGGTGGGGATTTTTTCGGTAACAATTTTGAGATCTGATTCATTTATCATTCCATTATCGAAGGTCTGAATTAGCATCCCACCAGACACTTTTTTAAATTCAAAATTTTGACCAAGAGCTTTATTCTGATTACCTGTTATAAGGACACGAATATTTTCTTTTTTAGTGAGAATATCTTTTGCAGCATCTGTAATTTCAGGAGCTATGATTACTTCAACGAATTGTCTTTCGAGAATCGCCGATGCTACTTCGTCATCAATAGGACGATTAAATGCAATGATCCCTCCATATGCGGAGGTGGGATCTGTAGAAAATGCTCTTTGATATGCTTTTAAAATACTTTGGTTAACTGCTACTCCACAGGGATTGGCGTGCTTTACGATGACGCATGCGGGCTCTATAAATTGATTGACGCAGTCATAAGCAGCTGCGCTATCCGAAATATTATTGTATGACAGCTCCTTGCCTTGCAGTTGATTTGCTGAGGCCAAGGAATTATCTTTAGTGACTGACTCATCTTTATAAAAAGCCGCTTCCTGATGGGGATTTTCACCATAACGAAGTTTTGAGATTAATTCCCCTGTATAAAAAAATCGATCTGTAAAAGTCTTTTGTGAAAAAGATCGGCTTAGATATTGGGTTATTGATGCATCATAACTTGCGGTATGACCAAAAGCTTTCGCTGCAAGTTGTTGTCGGTAATCAAGAGCTAGGTTGTTATTATCTAGTTTTTCTAAAAATTCATCATAATCACCTGGATCAACAAGGACAGCCACACCATCGTGATTTTTTGAGGCACCTCTAATCATCGCGGGTCCACCGATATCAATATTTTCAATGGCTTCCTTAAGCGTGGTAGTTGGATTGCTTATTGTTTCTTTGAAAGGGTATAAATTAACTACTAATAAATCGATGGGTTCAATCTTATGGTTTTGCATCACCGCATCATCAATCCCTCTTCTTCCAAGCAAGCCACCATGAATTATTGGATGCAGGGTTTTTACTCTTCCATCCATAATTTCTGGAAAACCAGTTTTTTCAGATACTTCTTTGGCAGGAATATTTGCACCTCGAAGTGCATTATATGTTCCTCCGGTAGATAAAATTTCAACACCATGTT